>Ga0172364_10000005_pt1 | contig 130286 bp, 127 predicted proteins | sample LakKivSesite10cm_FD_114545 | JGI IMG/M metagenome (GOLD analysis project Ga0172364, IMG submission 114545) | Sediment microbial communities from Lake Kivu, Rwanda - Sediment site 10cm | ecosystem: Environmental > Aquatic > Freshwater > Lake > Sediment | place: Rwanda: Western Province, Lake...
GCCCCATGCTGCACGCGAAGGTCCGTCTTCCCGATGGGGTCATATCGGCAACGGGTGAAGCCCTGAAGCGTTATGAACTGATGCCCCAAAAAGGATATCTCGAATAGAGTCCGTGTAGAAGTTATCCGCATCTTCGCCGTGGTCAGCTTCTCGTTCATTATCCCGATACCCTTTTGACAGAAATGCGCAGGCGGGATAAGGGTTAGCGTTATCATAGGTAGGAGTACATGAACATGACGAAGGTCATCACCCTGGGAGACACGATCGCCGTCAACTACACGGGCCGCCTGGAGAACGGTGAGGTTTTCGATACGACAACCGATCGCATGCCCGTGAAGTTCACCGTCGGTCTGGGATCGCTGATCCGGGGTTTTGAAATGGCGGTCATCGGCATGAAGCAGGGTGAGAGAAAAACCGTCGTCATCGCACCCGGGGATGCCTACGGACCTTATAGAGAAGAGATGCTCATCGACATCCCCAGGGGGAATGTCCCTGCGGACGCGGTCTTGAGTATCGGCTCCGTGGTGGTTCTGGGGGATAAGTCCGGCAACACCATGCCGGCCACGATTACCCTGATCGAAGCGAAGTTCGTCCGGGTGGACCTGAACCACTGCATGGCGGGCAAGACGCTCATCTTCGACATCGAGATCCTCGAGGTCGAATGAGCCCAATGGCCGTCGATTCACCCGCAGACACTCCAAACCACCCATGGATTTCTTCCTGCAGTCCGCATTTGACATAATCCATGGAAAAGCGTAGCTTTCCCCCCATCGTGCTTAAAAACATAAATCAGCTTTTAAATTTTTACGAAGGATCTATGTCAATCCGCCCAATCCATTGCGCAATAAAAAAGACAGGTCACTGCTTGTAAAAAAAGAAGACCGAATCATGGTGCTGGATGACAGCATGATCAAAAAGCTGTAGCCTTCTGCGCTGCCGTTGGCAGAAAACCCAGGCCTGACCGGGAATGCCAATGCCATCAAAATCAGGTTGAACAAGAAGACAATCCGATAAGACGTTAAAATTATTTCACATTGAAACAATGTATGAAAGTAAAACTATTTTTTCTTGCAACGAGGCCGCAATTTTTACTTCTTGCCGTGGTTCTCGGTATTCTCGGCATCTGCATTGCCTGGTACGACGGCTTCTTTAATATAGGAGGGGCTATCCTTGCTGGTATCGGACTGATAGTAGCGCACGCCAGCTGTAATGCTCTGAACGATTACTTTGACTATGAAAGCGGGATAGACAAGGTCACTACCGTTACGCCTTTCAGTGGTGGCAGCGGGCTCATTAAACAGGGACTGCTGAAACCGAGGGAAGTTTTCTGGTTTGGCGCCATATTGCTGTTGCTGGCTATACCAATCGGCCTCTACTTCTGCGTGGTGAAGGGCTGGCTTTTATTCCCGCTGATTATTATCGCCACAGCTTGTGTAATCTTTTACAGCCCTGTGATACTCAAATACTACTGGCCGGAGTGGTCACCGGGACTCGGTCTGGGCGTACTTCCTGTCCTGGGGATGTATTTCTCCCAGACCGGCACATATACCCTGCATGCATTCATTGCCTCAATCCCATCCGGTATTCTTGTCCATAACCTGCTTCTGTTGAATGAATTCTCTGATATTGAAGCCGACAAAGTGGGACACAGAAAGACATTGCCCATCACTATGGGCCGGCGGGGTGCGGCTATCATTTATACGGCATTTTCTATTCTCGTATATGTATGGATATTGGGTGCAGTCATTTTCAAGGCGATGCCTGTATTCACGTTACTGGCACTGCTGACTTTGCCACTGGCAATTCAAGCCATCCGGGGTGCTTTTCAGAGCGAAGATATGAGTAAACTGACGCCGGCCATGGCCCATAATGTTCTCGTCGTGCTTCTGACACAGTTGCTTACGGCCATCGGCTATATTCTTTCCGGAGTATTCAAATTTTAAATAATAGCCCATGCAGAGCATAAATTGGCGCATCCTCGAAGCCCCTTCACCGAATACTTCAACGACCTGACGATACTTTGCCGACTATTGGATCCAGAATATCCACTATCTCGATCAGTCATCATCTTCCCGACCTTTATGGAACGAGTATAGGTAGGTGAAGTCCCGGATCGAAACTATTCCAACGCAGGACTCTCCTCCTGAAGTAAAAAGTATAAAAAACAAAAGCCGCCCATATTCAAAAGGGCGGCTGAAATTCCGCGGCAGGGCCTGCTGAAGGCTTTGCCTTGCTTGAGCTCCTTCAATTTTGCGTTGATTCCCGGTTGGGACGTCAGAAGAAAAAACCTGGTTTAAAAGAGGTAACCGAGTTTTTTATGGCTTAAGAAAAGACAACGGATCGAGTCCGGATGCAGCCCATCCGGGCTTGTTTGTCTTGAGTGCTCTTCTCAGGAAATGAAGAGGTTTTTGGATGAGAAGCTCGGGTCGCTCGTGAGTCTCACCCCCAGACGCCGCAGCCCCGCCTCGTCCCCCGGTGTCGGGATGTGGGTCATGTGGACCTCGCAGTCCCGCAGATCCTTGAGTTTTTCCAGGGCGAGCTGCGCCGCGGGATTCGTCGTCGAGCTAACACTGAGGGCGATCAGCGCCTCCTCCAGGTCAAGGCTCACACTCTTCTCTTTCAGGATTCCCGTCTTGAGATTCCTCACCGCGTCCGTAATGTACTCGGGGAGCAGCTTGATCTTCCCCGGGACATCGGCCAGGTGCTTGATCGCGTGGATGACGAGGCTCGAGGCGGCGTGCAGCAGGGGCGAATTGTTCCCCGTAATGATGGTGCCGTCCGCAAGCTCAATGGCCGCACCGCAGTAAATCCCTTCGTTTCCCTTTTCCTGTTCCCGGGCCTCCTGCGCCGCCGCACGGGCCGGCTCGACAACAGGCCGGTCCTCCGGCTTGAGATCGAAGTCCTTCAAAAAGAGTTCCACCCGCTGGACCGTCTCCCGGTCGGCGAACCCCATGACATACTCGCAGCGGTAACGGAAATAGCGCCGGATCAGCTCCTGTTTCGACGCCTCCTGCGTGACGGCATCATCGAGGATGGCAAACCCCGCCCGGTTAACCCCCATGTCGGTCGGGGATTTATAGAATGAAGGACCTCCCGTAATCCGCTCGAGAATCCTCTTCAGGAGCGGAAAGGCCTCCACGTCGCGGTTGTAATTGACGGACATCTTCCCGTAGGCCTCCAGGTGGAAGGGATCGATGAGGTTGAAATCCCGGATGTCCGCCGTGGCCGCCTCGTAGGCTACATTGACGGGGTGCTTGAGCGGGAGATTCCAGATGGGGAAAGTCTCGAACTTCGCGTAGCCCGATTGAATGCCCCGTCGGTAGTCGTGGTAGAGCTGCGAGAGGCAGGTGGCGAGTTTGCCGCTTCCGGGGCCCGGCCCCGTCACGATGACGAGGGGTTTTTCGGACTGAATGTAGGGGTTGGCGCCGTAACCTTCGTCGCTCACGATAAGGTCCACGTCCGTCGGATAGCCCTTCGTGTAGCGGTGAGTGAAGACCTCGATGTTCCGCCGCTCCAGCTTGTTCTTGAACAGGGTTGCCGACGGCTGGTTTTCAAAGCGCGTGATCACAACCCCCCGTACCTCGATCCCCCAGGTCCGCAAATCGTCGATCATCTTCAGGGCGTCGGAGTCGTAGGTGATGCCGAAATCGGCCCGTATCTTCTTCCGCTCGATGTCGCCCGCGAAGATGCAAAGGAGGATGTCCGCCTTGTCCTTCAGTTCCTGGATGAGGCGGATTTTGACGTTGGGATCGTATCCGGGCAACACCCTTGTGGCATGGTAGTCGTAGAGGAGCTTCCCGCCGAACTCGAGGTAGAGCTTGTTGTTGAAGCGCCGGACACGCCCGAGGATTTCGGCCGTTTGTTCCGCAAGATACTTCTCGTTGTCAAAACCAACCTTTCCCAGCATAGAACCCCCGTCGCTTTTTTTGTCACATTCCTGAAACCGTCGAGAAAGATTCGTCCCTCATATATTCCATATAAAATACAGGAGCTTATACCGACACTTCCCGCAAAGCCCCCATCGTTAAAGCCGCGGGAAAAGTACCCTCTTTCAGTTGATTTGTAAAGCGTTTTCCCGATGAAAATGGATTCTCACGTAGGGAATTTTTTGAAACGGGAGGAACTGCCGATTAGCCCCAAAAGCAAAACCTCAGCACCGTCACTTGTCACTGAAGCGTGCAACAACGCTCAGGCTGTCCATTTCCCGGCGCAATATCAGGATTTCGCCCTCCGCGGGGAAGATGCCTGTCAGGGCCGTGATGTTCACCTGGTGGGTGACGAGCACAACCGGCCGGCTCAGGTCGGCGGAGGATATCCAGGCCCGAAGTTCCCGGGTATGCTTCTTTTCCATCTCAGGAGATTGAAAAAAGGAATTCAACTCGGGCAATTCGACGACAGAACCGACAGCAAGATAACGTGCCGTTTCCAGGCAGCGGCACCACTGACTGCTGTAAACGTTTGTCGTCGCCAAGCCCGCCGCGCGGAGCCGTTTCCCAATCCGCGCCGCCTGCTCCCTGCCTGCCCGCGAAAGGTTTCGCTGGGTGGAGCAGTCCTCCAGGCGGAATTTCGGCGGATCACCGATGCCGGGCGCCCGCGCATGTCGAAGGAGGATAACGTGGTCCGCCTTCACGACAAGCTGGCGGAGATCGAACTCTGCCGCCCCGGCTGCGGGCAGGCTACACAGCAGGAAAACAACGATTAACAGTATTCGAAGGATGATCATGGACGGCGCATCTTTTTTCATGAATGATCGGCCCAGCTCACAACATATTCCAACATCCCCGCGTCAAATAAAAATTTCATCTGCCGCCAGCTCCCTGCAAGACCCATTTCCATGGCGGCAAGTTCGAAATGGCAAATGGCGATCCCCATGTCCACTTCCTGCAGTCGGATCTCGCCGGTTATCCTGTCATAGCCCGGTGTTCGCTGAAGGAAAAAATGGAAGGACTTTCCCTCGCGCACGACCCGCCAGGGCTGCCGGTTCGAGGCCGAGGGGCCCATGCGCACCGACTCGAGGGCTTCCCCGGGATTGCCGGCCTGTTCTTTCACGAGAGGGTTACCCGGTTTTTCATCGAAGAAAAGTTCTTCCCAGGGCTTGCGCCTGTCCGAGTTCGCCATGAAGCGGAAAGCCCGGTCCGTCAGCGACCGTTTCCCTGCAGGGTAACCGACGGGGCTGATCGCGGGCATCAGCTCGTCCGGTGTCAATCCGATCTTCCGGGCAAAACCCGCCCGGTTGAGCGTTCCGCCCAGCCAGCAGGTCCCCAGATCCAGCGACGTGACAAGGAGGATGTTCCTCTCCATCCCGTAGCCGTAGTCCTCCATGGCGCGGACACCCTTCCTCACGGCGCCGGCGATGAACAGGCTCGCACCCCTGATGACCCCGTAGGTGCCGAGCGCTTTCAGCTCGCCCCGCTCTGCCTCTGTCAGATCAACAAGGTCGAACCGAAGGACGTTGCCGAAGGGCCCGCGGGTGTTTTCACGGAAAAAGATCCGCAGCCGCTCCTTCGCTTTTTCGTCAGGCACCCTTCCATCGTAGGTCCGACAGGAAACGCGCCTCCGCATCGTTTCAATCGGTGATGGGATGTCCATTGAACATCTCCGATGTCCAAGCACTCACCCCGCCCTCTCTCATAATGCAGAGCGAGGTCAGCGCATCCTGTCGAGAAGCCCTTCCAGAATGAAAGCGGCTGCCTTCTTGTCCAGGGGTTTGTTATCGTTCCCGCACTTGGGGGAATAAACGCAGGCGGGACATCCCACAGCACAGGGGCAGTCCCTCACGAGCTCAAGGGTCAGCCGCATCAGTTCCGGGATGAGGGCATAGGCCTTCTCCGTGAGGCCGATGCCCCCCTCAAAGCCGTCGTAGATGAAGATGGTGGGCTGCATCGTGTCGGGATGCCCCGGCGTGGACAGTCCCCCCACGTCCCAGCGGTCGCACATGACCTCGAGGGGCATGACGCCGATCATCGCATGCTCGATCCCGTGGAGGCCTCCGCCGAAGTGCATGTTTTTTTCGATGACGGCCCTTCGGATATCCTCGGGGACCGTGAACCAGAGCCCCGTCGTCCTGAAGACGAGGGGCGGGAGATCCAGGTTCTCCGTCGCGATGGTCTTTTCGTTTTTCAGGACCTTGTAACCGATGAACTGCTCCGTCACTTCGAGTTTCCCGAAATGGGCTTCGAAACGCCCGAGGCGCCTCCTCTCCATCTCCTCGAGTACCGCGAGGTCGACGATCTTGAGAGATCGGGTGTAGTAATCCACGTCGGCCCGCCGGGCCTGGATGACGTGGTTTTTGAGATCCATCCCCTGGACCGTGTAAGTCTCCCCCTGGTGGAGGAGCACCGCGCCCGTGTGGGCCTCCCGGAAGGCCTGGCCCCTGTCCATCGTTTCGAGGATGGAGCCGTCACAGACGATTCGGAAGACCTCTTCCGAGATCTGGTCCAGGCCGACGGCCTCCGTGGCCCTTCCCCTGCCGGCATAGACCCAGCCATGCGCCGTCTTCCGGACCAGTTTCTCTTCGGAGAGGATCTCAAGGACACCCTCCAGGGTGTCGCCGAAATATGCCCTGTCCTCCTCCGTCAATACGGGCATCTCCGCCGCGGCACAGAGGACTTGGCCCGAAAGGATGTAGGGGTTTGCAAGATCGATGACGGCGTGCTCATGGGGTTTCCCGAAAAAAATGGCCGGGTGTTTCATGAGGTACTGGTCGAGAGGATTCTGGAAGGCCACAAGCGCCGCCACGGATTCCGTGCGGCCCCGTCCCGCGCGGCCGGCCTCCTGCCAGGTGGACATGATCGTCCCCGGGTAGCCCGACATGATGACGCCGTCCAGCGTTCCCACATCAATGCCGAGTTCCAGGGCGTTGGTGGATGTCACACCGGCAAGTACCCTCCGCTTGAGGTTGTCCTCGATCTCCCGTCGCTCCTCGGGGAGATAACCCGCGCGGTAAGACGCAATGCGTCCGGCAAGGGCGGGGGCCGTCTCACGGGCCGTCTCCTTCGCCCAGCGCGCGATCAGTTCCGCCATCCGCCTTGAAGCGGCGAAGCACAGCGTCTGGAGGGCCTCCTTCATGAAGAGGATGAAGAGGTCCCTCGTTTCCTGGTGGGTCGAAAGCGTCCCGACCCCATCGAAAAAGGGGTTGTAGAAGACAAAATACTTTTTACCTCGCGGGGAGCCGTCCCTGTCGACCAGTTCGAAGGGGAGTCCCGTAAGCCTCCCGGCAAGCTCGAGAGGGTTCGCCAGCGTGGCGGTAGAGAGAACGAATTGCGGCTCCGAACCGAAAAACCTGCAGAGCCGCCGCAAACGACGGATCACGAAGGCCACGTTGGACCCGAATACGCCGCGGTAGGTGTGAGCCTCGTCGATGACCAAGAAGCGGAGGTTCTTGAGAAAGGTTTGCCACTTCTGGTGCCAGGGCAGGATCTGGTGAAGCTCGTAGGGGTTGGTGATGATGATCCTCGCGGCATCCCTGATGGCGGTGCGTCTCGAAAGAGGCGTGTCACCGTCATAGATCGCCGGACGGATGGAAGCGCCGCTCAATCGCTCCATCTCCCTGACAACCTTCAGCTGATCGTTGGACAGGGCCTTCGTGGGGTAGACGAAGAGGGCTGTGGCGGATACGTCCTCATGGAGGGCCTCAAAGACGGGAAGGTTGAAGGCCAGCGTTTTGCCAGAGGCGGTCGGTGTCGTGATTACGACGTTCTTCCCCGACCGGAGGTGCTCGATGGCTTCACACTGGTGGCTGTATAGCCTGATCTTTTTCCTGTCCAGGTAGGCCTGCAAGGGCTGCGGAAGTTCCCCTTTGAGCGTCCCGTAAAGGGGTTCCCGGTCGGGAAGGATTTCCATGTGCTCCACGCGGGGCCTGAAGCGCCCGTCGGTCTTGAGGGTTTCGATGAGATCGCCAATCAATACGACCACTCCTCGTGGAGTCTGGAGAAGAGGTTGGTGAGCGTGACGAGGTCCATCCGGTTGTGTTCGACGATGGGGATGAGGGGACCCGGATTTCCCGTCCGCATGTAGGTCTCGTAAAACTCCGGGACGAGGCTGCTCGGGACGTCGTCGGTCCGCTCGACCCCGAAGAGGTTTCTCTCCAGGGTGGTCAGGCGGCAATCTGAGAATTGACCCCGCCAGGCCCGCCTCGAAAAGTGCAGGATGTCGAAGTGAGCTCTCTCGATATCTCCGGGCATCCGGTAGTAGGCCAGCCGGTCGCGGATGTAGGGGATATCGAAGGCACGGCCGTTGAAGGTGATGAAGGCCCGCACGCCGTCCAGGTGCGAAAGCAGTCCCGCGAGAGCGGCCGGTTCTTCCTCGACATCCCGGATCAGGTACTGGCTGATCGTGAGGCCCTTCCCCTCGAGGCGGGCCACACCGAGGAGAATGATCGGTCGCAGAAAAATCCCCAGGGTTTCGATGTCCAGGATGATGAAGTCGTCGTCACGGTGAAAACCGGAGGTCAGAAAGGCCAGCGGATGGGACTTCTGAAACCACCTTCCAATCCAGGCAAGAAGCCTCGACGTGTCCCCCCGGTCCATGACCTTGAGGAATTCCTTCGCCGCATGGCCGAAGCGGGGATGATCGGCGAGTTCTTCGATCGTGCTGTATCCCTCACGCTTAAGGGCCTTTTCCGTAGCCTCTCCGATGCCGTAGATAAGCTTGAGATCCGAGAGGATCCTCTTCCTGGCCCGCGCGGGATCGAGATGCCGACGTTTAAGAGACTGCCGGTTCCGGATGAGATAGCATGTCCCCTGACCGGTTTCGATGACCTCTCCCCGGATGACATCCTCCAGGCGCATGCCCTCGTGCTCTTTGAGAAGTTTTCGCTTCAGCCTCTGGGCTTCCCGGTACTGCCACTCGTCCATCTCGGTGTAAAAGAAAGAGGAGGTTCCCCGGGATGTAACCTCCCCTTCTTCAACAATCCTGTAATCCCGGGAGCGCTCAAGACCCTCTCTCAGCCTGCGACCGATCCGCTCCAGGGACTCTCTCTTCGCCTTCTCGCTTTTCATGACGTGATTTATTCGATTTTTACCTTTCCTGCCTCTCCTTCAGAAGTTCGAGCATTTGCTCTGCGACCTGCGCGGCCCTCTCTTCCAGGGCAGGCGAGATGAACCCCTTCACGGTGATCTTCCGCAGCTTCTCACGATCAACCACAAAGGGATCCTCACCGGCCCGGCGGACGACGTCAACTTCAAGATCGACGTAACGGACACCCCAGGGGTAGAGCTCAACCGGTGTATTGATATTCACGTAGATGCCTTTCGAGACGCCCATCCGGGAATAATAGGTGTGCCGGACAAACAGGTCCCCCTCGCGGCATTCCGTGAGGGCATAATCCCCCTCTTCGATCGGGAGGTCAAGCCCGTCGTAACGGCCTCCGCTGAAAAACCTCCGGACAACGACCCGCTGATTTGCGGCATCGGCCGCCGCCAGGGACCCCTCGCCTAAATTGATCACCTTGCCATTAACGCGCACATGTTCGATACGCGCGAGGCTTTCACGGGCCAGGGGCAGAAAGACAAGCTCCCGGAAAAGCTCCGTCCCAACCCTATCGCAATCTCCCGGCCTTTGCGAGAGATATTCCTCCTGCCTTTCAAGCTCCCGGGGATCGATGAGCCGCAACCGGTGATGACCCCTGACCGTGGGAAGGACGCCGGAGCGGACGGCATCCAGGTATGCCTTGGAGGCAGAGGGAAATTCCACCGTTGCCTTCGCCTGCTCGCCGAAGTTCACAGGGGTTTCAAAAGACGAAACGATCACATCGGGGAGTTTCAGGAGAAGGAAGATCACGATCTCCCTTGTCAGTTCCCATTCCCCGACAAGCGTGACCCCCTGCCGGTCCGGCCTGTCACGGATCTGGATGTCGTGAAGTCCCTCGTCATCTGCGTCGAGGGGAAAACGATCCCTCGCTGCGTCCGAGGGATCGGTAATCCGGTACCCTCCCTCCAGAAGAATTCCCGTGAGGGCTGTGGTGTAAATGCCTCTGATTTTTATCCCGGGACGATCCATTGCGAATCTGAATCCTCACGCATTCTCTCTTCGCCCGGAAAAGGCAACCCCTTCCACATGGAGGATACGGTCTTTCAGATTGGTCCGGGCATCGAGAATTTTCTCAACCAGCCAGAGATTGGAACGGACGTGGTCTGTCAGGAAGGGAATCCGGTAAGTTGAACCGCCGTCGGCAAGGGCCGCGAAGAGGATGATCTGGTCGGCAAGGTGGCGGTCCACCGTTGCACCCGTACTGAGATCTTCAAAAAGGGATCGGACGACGAACTCAGAAATGATCTCCGAGCGCCGGCCCGGCTTTCCAGCCCGGTCCGCACCGATGAGACACCCGCGATCCGTCTCCGCAAGAAGCATCAGGGCCGCCCCCTTCTGGCGGGCTTCGCTGTCACGGAGGATTTCGAACTCGGCCTCCAGGCCTCGTTCCTCGAGAAGTTCCCGGCAGCGTCCGGCCATACGCTCGCTCACCTTCTCCCGTTCGAGGTGGGAGGAGAGAGAAATGCCGGAGATCCTCTTCAGTGAGCCTTGCTCCGGCATCCGGAGAGGCTCAAGGGGTTCCCTTCGCGGTTTGACCTGCAGGAAAATCTCCCCGCCCCCTTTCGGCACGTAACCCGGCCGTTTGATTTCCAGCCGGATATCGGCCCCCATCCGCCTGAGAAGCGGAATGAGCACCTTCTGCATATGGAATGCACTCGGTGCGAAATCCTGGAAGAGTCCTCCGGTCAGGGAAAAACGGCAAGTGTTTTCGGCATGGAGAGCTAAAGGCAGAAGGGTGAAGGCCAGCATGGTCGTGGAGCCGGCAGTGCCGATATCGAGCTTGAAATCACCCCCCCGGAGATTTGGGCCGGGGGCGTAACGGATCTCCTGCGATCCCACACGGTCCCCCTCCAGCCCACCCTCCGAAAAGGTTGCACAGGCCCGCAGCGCCTGCAGGTGCTGGTGCCGAAGACCCGGCTTCTGCCGCTTCGCGCGGATGCGTTTCATGTGGATGGGTTTTCCGATGAGCGTGGCCAGGGATACGGCGTAGCGAAGAAGGGTACCGCTTCCCGAATGCACAGAGCCGTCGATCTCGATCATGCGTTCATGCCCTCCCCTGCTTCCTGCGCGTCACCGGGGAGGAGGTCCGTTGAAAATTTTAACCCGTCGGAAACTTCAGGAATCTTTGATCTTTCCGGCCAGCTCGCGTCCCAGTTCCTCGCACTTCTTCAGGGCATCGACATCGGGTACATAACGGATCGCAAGCTCCCCGGCCACATCCAAACCGGCGGCCTGAAGCTCCGCGGCAACGGCCTTCGTCACCCCCGGTGCCCAGCCGTAGGACCCGAAGGCGGCGCCGATTCGCCCCCTCGGCCGGAGCCCCTTGACATAGGTGAGAAACTCGGCCACCGGCGGGAAAAGGTTATTGTTCAACGTGGGGGAGCCCACCAGGAGCGCCTTCGCCTCCAGGATCTCCTTGACGATGTCCGATTTGTCCGAACCGGTCAGGCGGTAAACACGGACCGACACCCCGCTGTCGACGAGCCCCTTCTCGATGGACTTCGCCATTTTTTCCGTGGAACCCCACATCGTGTCGTAAGCGATGACGGCCTTCTTTTGCGTCTCGCTGCGCGCCCATTTCGCATACCGCGAGAGGATCTCGGGTATGCGGCTGCGCCAGATGATGCCGTGACTGGGCCCGATCACATCGATCTCGAGGCCCTTGATGGCATCGAGCGCCTTCAGGACCTGGGGACCGTAGGGCAAGACGATGTTGGCGTAGTATTTTCCGGCCTCATCCAGCAGGGTCGGGAGATCGATCTCGTCATCGAAGCGCTCCGATGAAGCGATGTGCTGGCCGAAGGCGTCGTTGGGAAGAAGAACCCTGTCCTCCTTCACATAGGTGACCATGGAATCGGGCCAGTGGACCATGGGTATCTCGGTGAAACCGAGGGTTTTTCCTCCGAGGTCCAGTGCAGCCCCAGTCTTCAGCGCTTTCGCCCGGATGTCTCCTCCGTAGTGGAGCTTCAGGGTTTCCACACCCCTGGGGCTGCAGAGGATCTCCGCCCGGGGGATCTTTTCGATGAACCGGAGCAGAGACCCCGAATGGTCCATCTCCATGTGGTTGACAACGAGGTAATCGACCTTCCGGGGATCGATGATTTTTTCGATGCGTTCCCACATCTCTTCAAAAAAGGGCGCTTTGACCGTATCAATAAGGGCGGTCTTTTCAGCCCTGATCAGATAGGCGTTATAGGTCGTCCCCCTGTGGGTGCTGTATCCGTGAAAATCCCTCACGTTCCAGTCGATGGCGCCGACCCAGTCAATCCCCGGTTTGAGTTCAGTTTGCATGGGCTGATCCTTCCTGGTTCCCTAATCGATGGGTTGAAACTCGCTCTTCGCCGCCCCGCAAATCGGGCAGACCCAGTCGTCCGGAAGCTTTTCGAAGGGTGTCCCCGGGGGCATACCGCCGTCCTTGTCCCCCTCTTTGGGGTCATAAATGTAACCGCAGACCGAGCATTCGTATTTTTTCATCTTCATTTCCCTGTCCTTTCCACACGAGATTCAACACTTTATTCGTCACACACCCGGATTAAAATCAAGAATCCTCGAAGGCAATTTAGTGATTTCATCCTCTTTTGTAAAGAGCTTCTGCGTGGCCTTTTCATCATTTCTGACAGGCGGGGCAGTAAAAGGTCCCCCGGCCGCTCATGACCACTCTGCGGACGGCAGCCCCGCAGCGACGACAGGCCTTCCCCGCGCGCCCGTAAACGCGGAGGTGTTCCTGGTATTCCCCCTTCCTCCCAAAGAGGTCTTTCCAGTCGGAGATTGATGTCCCACGACAGCGGACCGCACGGTCGAGGATCTTCCTGGTCACCCGGACTATTTTTGTCCATTCGTGAAGGGTAAGGCTGGAAGCCCTGCGAAGGGGGCTTATCCGGGATTGGAAGAGGATCTCGCTTGCATAGATGTTCCCGACCCCCGCGATCACCTTCTGGTCCATGAGAAAACTCTTCACCGGCAGGCGGCGCCGCCTGGCGATTTCGAAGATTCGCCTGTGATCGAGGCCATCGAGGGGCTCCCACCCCGGGGGGAATCCGTTTTCCCCGCGGGAGCACTGGAGGGTCGCCAGTCGCCTCACGTCGGTGAGAAACAGGCTTCCGTGAGGGAAAGAAAGATGAAAACGGGCCCTCGGCGGGATGCCGCTCTCCTCCTGCCAGTGAAATCGACCGGTCATGCGAAGCTGGAAAAAAAGAGACCGGCCTCCCTCGAGCTGAAACTGGAAGACCTTTCCCCGGCGAGTGATGGCGAGAACCTTCTTGCCCCCGATGTCCTCCATTTTTCCCAGACGCTTGTCCAGAATTCGGCCTTTCAGGATCCGGGCCCCAAGGACAACCTGCCGGAGCTGGCGGCACAGGGTTTCCACTTCGGGCAATTCGGGCATTGTCCTCTCCTGAGTTCAGGGCAAATGGTGTTTTTTTCTTTGGGGGTATCCGTTGATAAAGAAAATAGCGGTCACATAAAGAAATCCTGTTCCCGGCTCTGAATCTTTTCTAACGGGCAGCAGCCGAGCGGGACTTCACCCTGATGACCACTTCCACGGCGGGCGTTTTTCCGCCCTCGAAATAGACTTCAGTGGGCGGCAGAAGCTTAGGGGTGAGTGTCGTCGTCGCGCTGATTCGCCTCAGGTCGATGGTTTCAGTCGGAACCTGGATATCCACGCTGCGCAGGCGGTGGGGAACGAGGACGGCGACCGTCCCGGGCTTGGCCTCGATCTTCTGGAGAACGAGACCAGCGGCAAGGACTCCGTCCGTTCTGACCTCAACGGGCGCCATCCTCGCGTGAAGCCTGGAGGCGGCAATTGCGATCCGTTTGGGATTGATATCGAGCACCACGATACTGGAAGGTGTTTTAATCATTTCGGCCGAGAGTTCTATCTCCTGTTTACCTTCACGGATGCCGGTGAGGTCCACGGACACCTTCAGGTGGGCGGGGTTGATCAGGTTAAAGGCCTGCGCGGGGCCTCTGAGCAGTACTTTGGTCTCCGTGATCTTCGGTCCCTCAATGACCCACTCCGCTGCCAGGTTGCGGTATTCAATGGGCACGATGAAGTCTCTTTGCACAAACTCCCGCTGGTAACCGAAGAGGAACCACAGGAGGATGGCCAGGAAGACGGCCACACCCTTCTCCAGGGAATTTTTCCTGAACCATCCCAGGATTCGTTTCGACTTCTTCCGGCTCGGCATCCTCTCGCCGTAGAATCGCTGCAGGACCACCTTGAGCTCGGCCGCACTCTTGAGGACCTCGAGCCGTTCCTTGTGTGCGATCGAGATGGTCCCCCGCTCTTCAGAGACCACGATGCACAGGGCATCGGACCGTTCAGTCAGCCCCAGGGCCGCGGTGTGGCGCAATCCCAGGTTACCGTATCTCTCCGCGTTGGTGGAAAGCGGCAGGTGGCAGCCGAATTTGACCACACGGCCATCCTCGATGATCACCGCCCCGTCATGACCGATGGAGTGCGGATCAAAGATACTCTCCAGGAGCGGTTGACTCAAAATCCCCTCGAGCGTGTTCCCGCCCGTCACGTGCCGGTCCAGGGGATCCTCAGCCTGCAGGACGATGAGGGCGCCGAATCGCTTCTTGGCCAGGCTCACCGCCGTCTGCGCAATGATCTCCGCCTCCTCGTAGTGGGAGGAAACGCGGTCCTTTTTGTGGAGCCTTCCCCAGATGGCGATTCGCTCAAAAAACCGCCTCAGTTCCTCCTGAAAAATAACGACAAGGGCAAAAAGGATGATGGCAAAGAAACCCTGTAGCACGACGGCCGTGAGATAGAGTTGAAACTGACGGGCCAGGATGTAGACGATCCCGATGAGACTGATACCGCCCAGAACAAACCGGGAGGCCGTGTCCCTGAACCAGATCAGGAGTCCGTAAATAATCGTCGTAATGATCAGGATATCAAAGAGATCCTGGATCCGGAAGCTATGGGGAATCATGAGAAGGTCATTGAGCATGAGTTCGCTGGTCATCTCCTTTCCGCGGCCTGCAAATTGTGCGAAGGGCTGGGGGAGTGATCGGATGGGAGGACCGGGGTGCTTCCCTGATCGTCAACCCGTCCTCCGGTATCGGATTCCCATCCCGGGAAGAAAAGAAATCAGGACGTTCCGATCAAAAAAGGTCCACAAGAAACCTGCGACATCTTACGAAAAAATCAAATAATCTGTCAACACAAAGATACGATTTTCACCCGGGAAATAATAAGATTTTGTATCCCCCGGGTCGCGGATCCTGTGGAGAGCGTCCCATCACGCACGGAATGTCAACCTTGTTCCCGCCATGTTCAGAAGGAATTGATCGGGCAATTTCTTCTCGATGGCCATGACGGCCTTCCTACCCGTGCAGTGGCAGGGAATGACGTAGGCGGGACCGATCTTCTTCAACGCCTCTGCCGTTTTGCCGATGATAGATTCAAAGGCCGGCCCGGCGAGATGAAATCCGCCCATGACGGCGTGTATCTTTTCGATCCCCGTAATCTCCCTGGCAAATTTAACGGTATTGATGATCCCCGAGTGGGCACAGCCGGACAGAACGATCAGCCCCTTGCCTTTCAGATTCATGACGAGGGCGGAATCCTCCTCGATGGGATCCCACTTCTCACTCCCCTTAACCTCGAAATGGGCCATGGGCATGCCCTTTTCGAAGGCCGTTTCCTTCCTGACTTCGCCCAGGAAGAGCGCCTGGCCGCCGAGAAGGAGGTAGGGTGCTCTGGTCTCGATGAGGCGAACGCCCAGTTTCTCGAACCTCGCTCTCGTCACGGCCGGAAAGTAGTGCCGTTTTTTCCCGAACTTCAGGTATCGGGACGGTTTGAAGGCAGCGGGATGCAGTACGAGAGGAATCCCCTTTCTGCCGATCCGCCCGACGAGGGATTCCAGACCGCCCAGGTGATCGCTGTGCCCGTGGGAGAGAACCATGACCTCCACCTTTTTCAGGTCAACACCGAGGAGATCGGCGTTGTAGGCCGCGCCCCACTTCGAGAATCCAAAATCAAAAAGGAGCATTCTCTTTTTCCCGCCTGAGGAGATCCGCACGACGGCGGAAAAGCCATGCTCAGCCAGGACGGAGTTTTTGATCTCGTCGTCTTTCACGGCTTTTGCCCTCGTGACAACGTCACTGTTGTCGCTGGCGGTGATCTCGATATAGTTATCCTGCAGAGATAGGATCTCCACAGAGCCCACCTGTTTGATCTCGATTTTTTTCATGACCCTCTTCCTCCCGAAAGGTGATGGCTTCCCTGTTTGTTTTAAACTTAACAGCATCAGAAAAGAAAAGCCACAGGCAAAGTCTCCTCCCTGTTCGGGCAGGGGCGTCCGCTCTCCGGATGAAAGAAAATGGGAAATGCGGTTTGACCGGCTGCGCAAATCTTGGTATAGATTCTCGCCAAAAGAGAACCTGATGGACGATGGATTTGAAGATCATACTGGCTGGCTACAACATCGACTACGAAACGATCCGTGAGCTGAGGGAAGCCCGCCCCGGGGCCGAGCATCTGACGCCCGAGACGATCTCGGCGGCTTATGCCCGTATCAGCAGAAATCCCCTTCCCGTCAACGAGCTCAGGCAGGCCTCCAGAATGGAGGTGGAGAGCGCCAGGAAGTCGAACCGGAACATCGTCTTCGGCATGGGTCACAGCTCCATCGCCGAGCATGCCGTATTCAACATCGACGTTCTCGGTGTTTCGCGGTTGCTCGTGGAGGAGATCGAAAAATTCCGTCTCTGTTCCTACACGGAGAAATCTCAGCGCTATGTCCTCCTCAAAGACGACTTCGTTGTGCCGGAGGAGATCCGCAGGGCCCGACTCGGGGAACTCTTCACCGGCATGGTCCGGTCTCAGAATGCCTTCTATCACGTCCTCTACAAAAAGCTGCTGCCTTACGTTCTGGGAAAAAACAAAGCGATGGCCCGGGCACCCGCCCATCGCTCGACCCTCGAAGGCTGGGCAAAGGAGGATGCCAGGTATATCCTGTCCCTCGCAACGGAGACTCAGCTCGGGATGACCCTGAACGCGAGAAACCTCGAACTGATGCTCAGGCGAAGCGCGGCCCATCCCCTCGAGGAAGCCCGGAAATATGGCCATAAGCTCTTCGAAGCCACAGGCAGCATCGCCCCATCCCTGGTCCGTTACACGGAGGCCACGGAATATGACAGCCGGACGCGGGAGGCCCTCAGGGAGAAAGTCCGGGATACGGTTCTTCCGGCCATCAAGAAAACAAAGAAAGAACGGGCCCCAAAGCCAGCCACCCTCATCCATGTCACACCCGATGCGGATAACCGAGTGATTGCCTCTCTCGTTCACACTTCATCGAACTTCCCGATGAAAAAATGCATGGCCCTGATCGGAGCGATGAAAGCAAAAGAGAAAAAGGAGATCATCCGGACCAGTCTGCGACATATGAAGCCTTATGATCCGCCGCTGCGGGAATTTGAAAATGTGGGTCTCCACTTCGAACTCATTGTGAGCGCTTCCTGTTTTGCCCAGCTCAAGAGGCACCGGATGGCAACGATTGTCTGTCAGGAATACGAGCCGGACCTGGGCATCACGGTGCCGCCCGCCATTTCCGATGTCGGGATGGAACGGGCCTTCAGAGAGGTCATCGGAAAGACAGACGATGTCTACGAGAGGATCAGGCGAGTCGCCCCCGTGGCAGCACCCTACGTTCTGACCAACGCCCACCGGAAAAGAGTGTCCATCAAAGTCAATGCGCGGGAACTCTACCACATGGCCCGGCTCCGCGCCGACCGGTACGCCCAATGGGACATCCGGGACATCACCGAGCACATGCTGGCCCTGGGGCGAAAGGCCATGCCCCTGACCCTCATGCTGGCCACCGGCAAAGATCACTTTGCCTCACTCTATGAACGCTGTTTCCATGACGAGTGATCCTGACCCCGACCGTTAATCCTCCGACGAGCGATAAGACCCATGATCCAGTGGAACTTCGTTTTCATCACGTTTCTCCTGTTCTTTCTTTCAAGCGCGGCCGTGAGATGGTTCCTCTCGCGGATGAATATCGGGCATCTCAAAAAGCACGGTCACACGGTTCCCGACGAATTCCGCGGGGAGATCGACGCGGACACCCTTTCGCGGATGACGCGGTACACCGTTGAGTCTTCGGGATTTGCCTCTATCGAAAGCTTGTTCGACGACGCCGTTCTCCTCCTGGTCCTCTTTGCGGGGTTGTTCCCCTGGCTGGCCTGGGTCGCCGCTGTCTGGAACCCCCATCCGGTCTGGGCCGGGTTCTCCTTTTTTACGCTTCTCTACCTCGCCGGCACGATCCTCGACATTCCCTTCAACCTCTACGGCACTTTTGTGATCGAAAAAAAATTCGGTTTCAGCACCATTACGCCCCGGCTGTGGATCGTCGATCTCGTGAAAAGCCTCTTAATCTCGGTCGTCATTCTCTTTCTTATCATCTCGCCCGTCCTTGCCCTGATCGAGCATGCCGGCCGAAGCTGGTGGCTATGGGCTTGGCTCTTCTTCACCCTCTTCCAGTTTCTCGTGATCTGGCTCTACCCCATCGTCATTGCGCCGCTCTTCAATAAATATGAACCCGTTGAAGACGAGGACCTGCGGGAGAGGATCCTGGCCCTGATGAAAAAGACAGGGCTCCGGGTAAGCGGCATTTACCAGGTGGACGCTGGAAAGCGAAGCAGGCATTCCAACGCTTATTTCACCGGGATTGGGAAAACGAAACGGATCGTCCTCTATGACACGCTCCTCGGATCCCACACATCCGAGGAAATCGTGTCGGTCCTGGCCCATGAGATCGGACACTGGAAGAAAAAGCACGTCCTCAAGCAGCTTCTTCTCATCGGGGTGTTTTCCCTGCTGGTCTTTAATCTCATTTCCCGCATGATCGAGTGGCCGCTGCTATACCAGACCTTCGGGTTTGAGGAGATGACGCCCTCAGCGGGAATTCTCCTTACGGCCATCCTGTTGAAGCCGGCTACCTTCTTCTTCGCACCCATCGGCGCCATGATCTCCCGGAGGTTTGAGCGCGCGAGCGACCGTTACACCTTCGAACTCATCGGATCCACGGGCGCCCTGTGTAACGCCCTGAAACGGCTGGCAAAAGACAACCTCTCAAACCTCTACCCCCACCCCCTCTTCGCCTGGTTCTACTATTCCCACCCCCCGCTCACCGAGCGGATCCGGTACCTCAGGACCATGGAGGCCTCAAAAGGCACTTGATTTTCAAGGCCCAGTTTATAAAATGACCGGGTACATCCCCCTGTGAGGCTTAAACTCATGCCCATTTACGAGTTTTACTGCAGACGTTGCAACACCGTCTTTAACTTCTTCTCAAAATCCGTCAACACGGAAAAGACCCCCTATTGCCCCCGCTGCAGGAAGGTGAAACTCAAGCGCCAGATGTCCCTCTTTGCGAAGGTCTCACCGGCCAGGACTGAATCCGGCGAGGACCTTCCACCCATCGATGAATCACGGATGGAGAAAGCCATGTCCATGCTTGCGTCGGAAGCGGGTTCGATCAATGAGGATGACCCCCGCCAGGCTGCGAGGCTCATGAGGAAACTTTCGGACGCGACGGGGCTCAACCTGGGGGCGGGAATGGAAGAGGCCCTGAGCAGGATGGAACGGGGAGAAGACCCGGAGAAAATCGAGGAAGAGATGGGTGACCTCATGGAGGGAGAGGAGCCCTTCAGCTTCAGTGAAAAAACCAGGGTAGGCCGGAGACGCCCGAAACCGAAGGTCGACAAGAAGCTCTACGATCTTTGAGGAAAGAAGCGCTCATGGGTGTCGTTACATAACCCGAATACATCTCGCTCCGCCCGCCGCCACCCGCCGTAAATCACAACAACCGAACAAGAAGTCCACAGTTTTGAAAGGTTGTAACACCTGTCGCTGAAGCATCTCTTTTTACCTCTACAACTCATACTTTCTTCTTAGCGGCAGCCATGAAAATGACTGAATAAAAAATCAACCTTTTTTCCGATTGCTTTTCTCTGCAATTCGGATAGTTATACTGATCTGCACCCCCAGCGGAAAACGATCAGTCTTAAACGTTCGGCCATTCAGGACCCGGGAGCCATCCATGAGAAGGCGTGCCGCAACGATTGCCCTGTGCACGGTCATGCTGCTTGCGATCTGTGCTCCCCCGACCTTTGCCCTCCCCGATGAATACCTGTTTTGCGATCCCCCCCGCGGATGGAGCATCGCAACCAGCAAGACAACATCCAAAAAGGCTGTCATGGAGTTCCTGCCTGATGGTGCAAAGGCCAATGGCTGGTCGCAGAGCATCACGGTCCAGACCCTCTTCGGAAGGTCCGACATCCTCCCTTCCCAGTGGTGTGAAGACTTCCAGGCGCAAATGATGGAGATCTGCTCAAACCTCTCCTTCTCAAAGGTGACGATCTTCAGGGACAACGGCTTCAGTGCGGCAAGAATGATGATGTACTGTCCGGACCTCACGGAGTGCGAGAGGATCCCCGAAAACCTCCGCAAGCATCAAGGGGAGATTACCTACATAAAGGTGATCCGCGGCCTCAACCACTTCTACGTCATCCAGCGTGCCTGGCGTGGCGAGCCCTTTGAGGGCCCCTCCGCATCGGAGATGCCGAAAAGGCTCATGATGGAGTGGATGAAATTTTTCGAGGGGGTTCAGGTCCATCCGGCGAAATGATTTTCTTCGTGGGCCGGATCAGCGATGGATGACCGCGAAGGCTCTTCTGTCAGGACGCCGGCGGATCAGAATTTCAACAATTCTCCGGGTGAGTCAATCAGGTAATCCGGCCCTGCCTCCGCAAGCCTTTCTCTCGGGTGCCAGCCCCAGGTGACGCCGATCGTTTTCACACCCGCGCTCCTGGCCTCTTTGATGTCTCCCTTGGTATCCCCGATGTAATAGCTTCGCTCCCCGTCCGTGCCGAACTCCTTCATGGCATGAAAGATTTTCTCGCGCTTGCTGAGCATGAATTCGTAGCCCAGGATGTCGTCAAAACATTGCTCCAGGCTGTACTTTTTCAAAATCAACCGGATCGCGCGAGACGAATTGGAGGAAATGATGATGAACCTTTTTCCTTTTCTCAACTTTTTCAAGACGGCGATGAGTTCGGGAAAGGGTGTAACGCTGTCATAGTTGAGGGTCGGGGCAATCGATGCGGAGGCCTTCGTGAATTCATGCACATCGACCCCCCGCCGTGCGATGGCCTCGTAGAAATTGTCATCGAAGAGGGACAGGAACTCCCAGCGGTCCCGGATTGGGGGAAATCCCATGGTCTCCAGGCAGACATTGACGGACTTCTCGTAAAGACCGAGGGAGTCCACAATCACACCGTCAAAATCAAAAATAAAAAGTTTTGCCATGTATCCCCAATGATGGCCACCCATACCGGACACATACCGGCTTTCTTTTATCCGGAAGCCCTGGAGAAATGGCGTGGACTCTATGCCTCGAAGAGTCTCCGGATACTCCTGGAGAAAGGTTTCCGGGCCACGCCCTTTTCGGTGATGATGGCCGTGATGTAGCGGTGCGGTGTCACATCGAAGGCGGGGTTGTAGACCTTGACCTTTTCGGGCGCCGTCCTCACACCCTGGAGATGTTTCACCTCATTGACGTGCCGCTCTTCGATAGGAATGCCGCTGCTGTCCTTGACAGAGCGGTCGATGGTGGAAAGCGGGGCCGCCACGTAGAACGGAATCCCGTGCGCCTTTGCCAGGACGGCAAGCGAGTAGGTCCCGATCTTGTTGGCCGTATCGCCGTTTGCCGCGATGCGGTCGGCCCCCACGATGACGAGATCGACCTTTCCCTGCCGCATGAGGAAGCCCGCCATGCTGTCCGTGATCAATGTGGTGGGGATACGGTCTTCCAGGAGCTCCCAGCAGGTGAGCCTCGCTCCCTGGAGCACGGGCCGCGTCTCGTCGACAAATACGTGGGTGCTCTTCCCCTCCTCGCGGGCCGCCCGGATAACGCCCAGGGCCGTCCCGTAACCCGCCGTGGCCAGGGCGCCTGCATTACAGTGAGTGAGGATGTTGTCGCCGTCGCGGACAAAAGCCTTTCCATTGAGGCCGATCCTGCGGTTGATCCTGATGTCCTCCTCGCCGACGGCAATGGCCTCCTCGACGAGGGCCTTTTTCACAGCCGCAAACCCCGATGGAAGGGCTTCGGCAAAGCAGCGCTGCATCCGCTCGATGGCCCAGAAGAGGTTGCGCGCCGTGGGACGTGCCCTGGCAAAAGCGCCGCAGATCCTTTCGAAGGATTTGCGGAATTTGCCTGCAGTGGTCTCGGGCAGGTGGAGTGTCCCCAGGGCGATACCCATGGCCGCGGCGACCCCGATGGCCGGGGCGCCGCGGATGGTGAGATCCCTGATGGCCGTGATGACGTCGCGCCAGTCCGTAAGGGTCAGGTAGTGCACCTTCCCCGGAAGGGCCTTTTGGTCGATGAGGACGATGGCGTCGTCCACCCAGAGAATGGTTCGGATCATAACCCGGAAAGCATCTTCTTGAGCAGATCGTTTACGAGTTGCGGGTTGGCCTTCCCCTTGGTGACCTTCATCACCTGGCCCACGAAAAAGGCAAAGAGCTTCTCCTTGCCGGCACGGTACTCGGCGAGCTGCGTCGGGTTTTTCGACATGGCTTCTTCGATGGCCTTAACGACGGCCCCCTCGTCGGTGATCTGGGTAAGGCCCTTCTCCCTGACGATATCGGCGGGCTTCTTCGATGATCTGTACATTGCCTCGAAGACTTCCTTGGCGATCTTGCCGCTGATAGTCCCGTCCTCGATGAGGTTGATCATCTCCGCCACGTGATTGGGAGTAACAGGACTCTCCTTGATGTCGCGCTTCTCCTCATTGAGGTAGCGCAGCAGATCGCCCATGACCCAGTTGCCGGCGATCTTGGGCTTACCGCAGAGGCGCACGGTCTCTTCGTAGAAATCGGCCAGGGCCCGGGTCGTGGTCAGCACGCTGGCGTCGTACACCGGGATGCCGTACTGCGCGACGAAGCGGTCCTGCTTCTCCAACTGCAGCTCGGGGAGCGTCTTGAGGACCTCCTCGACCCATTCGCTGGAGATCAGGATGGGAACGAGGTCCGGGTCGGGAAAGTAGCGGTAGTCGTGGGCCTCCTCCTTGCCGCGCATGGAGTGGGTCTGCCCCTGGGCGTCGTCCCAGAGGCGGGTCTCCTGGATGACCTCGCCGCCGCTCTCCAGGATGTATTGCTGCCGTTTGACTTCGTACTCGAGGGCCCGCTGTACGTTACGGAAAGAGTTCATGTTCTTGAGTTCCGTTCGTGTCCCGAAGGCCTCGGCGCCCCTGGGACGCAGAGAGACGTTGGCGTCGCAGCGAAAACTCCCCTCCTCCATGTTGCCGTCGCAGATCTCGAGGTACACAAGGATGTCGCGCAGCCTGCGCAGGTATTCGGCGGCCTCCTCGGGGCTTCGCATATCCGGCTCGCTCACGATCTCGATGAGGGGCACGCCGGTACGGTTGAAATCCACGTAGCTCCAGGGGTTGCGCTCGTCGTGGATGAGTTTGCCGGCGTCTTCCTCCATGTGGATCCGGGTGATGCCGATTCGTTTCTTTTGCCCGTCCATCAGGATGTCAATGTAGCCGTTTTCGGCCAGGGGGTGGGCATATTGCGATATCTGGTAGCCCTTGGGGAGGTCGGGATAGAAATAGTTTTTCCGGGCGAAACTCTCAAGCCTGTTGATCCGGCAGTGGGTTGCCAGGGCCATCTTGATGGTGAATTCCACCACCTTGCGGTTCAGGACGGGAAGCACGCCCGGCATACCGAGGCAGATCTGACAGGTGTTCCTGTTGGGTTCGGCGCCGAATCGGGTGGAGCACCCGCAGAATATCTTCGCATTGGTGAGAAGCTGGGCATGGACCTCCAGCCCGATAACGGTTTCGTAAGACATCAGATCACGGGCCTCCTTCTCCTGATGCCGGAATGTTTCTCGTAGGCGTGGGCGACCTGGAGAAGCCTGCTTTCCTCAAAATGTCCTGCCAGAAACTGTACCCCGATGGGGAGCCCCGACTTCGTGTAACCGCAGGGGACGGATATCCCGGGGATCCCGGCCAGGTTTGTCGATATGGTGAAGATGTCCGAAAGGTACATCTGGAGGGGATCATCGGTCTTCTCCCCGATCCGGAAGGCCGGCGTGGGGCTCGTGGGGGTAATGATGACGTCGCAGGTCTTGAAGGCTTCCTGAAAGTCGCGCTTGATCAGGGTTCGCACCTGGGAGGCCTTTCTGTAATACGCATCGTAGTATCCGGAAGAGAGCGCGTAGGTCCCGATCATGATCCTTCTCTTGACCTCGGCGCCAAAGCCCTCGGACCGCGTCCTCTTGTACATCTCCAGAAGGTCCCGGCCGTCTGCCGAACGATAGCCGTACTTGACGCCGTCGTACCGGGCGAGGTTGGAGCTCGCCTCAGCGGGGGCGATGACGTAGTAAACGGCCAGGCAATACTCCGTGTGGGGGAGGGAGATATCGACACGTTTCGCGCCGAGCCCCTCGAGGACGGCGATGGCCTTCCTGACGGCGCCTTCCACCTCCGGGTCGATCCCCTCGATGAAATACTCCTTCGGGATCCCCACGGTCCATCCCCGGATATCCTTCCCGATAAAGGATTGATAGTCGGGCACCTCCATCGGCACCGATGTAGACTCCATGGGGTCGTAGCCGGCGATGACGTTCATCATGATGGCACAGTCCTCCACGTCCTTCGTAAAAGGCCCGATCTGATCCAGCGACGATGCGAAGGCAATGAGCCCGAACCGGGATACCCTCCCGTAAGTCGGCTTCAAGCCGACGACCCCACAGAGGGCTGCTGGCTGCCGGATCGACCCGCCGGTGTCGGAGCCCGTTGCCGCGATGCACTGGTCGGCCGCCACGGCCGATGCCGACCCCCCGCTGGAGCCGCCCGGAATACGCTCGAGATCCCAGGGGTTCCGCGTGACGCCGAACCAGGAAGTTTCCGTCGAAGACCCCATGGCAAATTCATCCATGTTCGCCTTCCCCACGAAAACGGCACCGGCTTCCTTGAGTTTTTTTACCACCGTGGCGTCGTAAGGGGGGGTAAAGTTGTGGAGGATATGGGAGCCACAGGTCGTCCTCACGCCTTTGGTACACATGATATCCTTGATGGCGACGGGGATACCCGTGAGTGTGTTGGCCTTCCCCGCCCGGATGTCGCGGTCCGCACTTTCGGCCGCATCGTAGGCCGAATCCCGCATCAGCGTGATGTAGGAATGGACCTTGCCCTCAACGGCGTCAATTCTTTTGAACACATCGTCGAGGATCGCTCTGGCGGAGACATCCTTCTTTTTTATCTTATCCTGCAGCTCATGGATGGTGAGTTCATTGAGTCCCATTCTCTATTCACTTTCCTCCTCTTTCCCGGTGCCCGGACCCCGATACCCGACACCCTACTCTATCACCTTCGGCACCCGGAAGTAGCTCCCAGCCTCATCGGGGGCGTTGGCAAGGGAAAGGTCGTGCGGCAGGGATTCCCGGACGGCATCCCCCCTGAAGGCGTTCTGCAGACTGATGGCGTGCGTCTCGGGTTCCACGTTCGCCGTGTCCACCTCGCCCAACTTTTCCATGTAGGTGAGGATATTGTTGAGCTGGTGGGTGAACTTCTCTTTCTCCTCCTCCTGGAATTCGAGCCTTGCCAGGTGGGCTACGTGTTCCACTTCCTGTTTCGTGATTTTCAAAGCAGCACCTCCAGCTAAAAAAATCGCAAAGCCCCGGGGCTTCCCTGCGGAAGCGGGGCTTCACCGGATCGGGTCTTTTCTATTGAAAAACCTTCCAGAACGGTTTGATCTGGCCGATGACGGCGTTGATGATGGAATCAATCATCGGGTTGGCCTTCAGCTCCACGGATTCCATTTCAGCAGCCGGGATACGGGTTGCCCCGACCATCTCATCTAACACCACCTTGATGGACTGGGTCAGGCCCTCAATATGATAACCCCCCTCGAGGGTGATGACGAACCGGCCCCCACAGCAATCATCGGCGATGTCCATGAGCACCCGCGCGAGACGGCCGAACCCCTGAGGGGTGACCTGCATCCCGCCCAGGGGGTCCTTGAAGTAAATATCGAAACCGGCGGAGAGCATAACGATATCGGGCTTGAACTCCAGCGCCACCGGTTTAAGGATCTTCTGGAATATTTTCAGGTACTCGGCATCCCCCGGTCCCGTTCTCAGCGGCACGTTGATCGTATAGCCCTGCCCCTCGCCCCGTCCGATTTCCTGGACGCTACCCGTACCGGGGTAATAGGGATACTGGTGGGTCGAGAGATAGAGCACACGGGGATCCTCGTAGAAGGAGTGCTGCGTGCCGTTGCCGTGATGCAGGTCCCAGTCGACGACCAGGACCCTCTCCATCCCGTGTTTCTTGATGGCGTGCATGGCTCCGATGGCGACGTTGTTGAAAAGGCAGAAGCCGGCCGCACGGTTTGCCTCGGCATGGTGTCCCGGGGGCCGGACGAAAGCGAAGGCATTTTTCACCTCACCCTTTACAACACTGTCCACGGTGTTCAGAAATCCCCCCACCGCAAGCCTCGCCACCTCAAAGGATTCAGGGGAAGTCTCCGTGTCGGGGTCGAGGTAGGTGTGACTTTTCCCCGCCGTTGCGGCCACCATGCGGTAGTAAGAGGGGAGGTGGATCATTTCGATCTCCTCTTCGGAGGCAAAACGGGGAGCAATCTCGGCGAATCTCCCCTTCATGTCGGCAGCCTCGAGCATCTTGTAGATCGACTCCAGCCTGCGCGGGGATTCAGGATGATAATGCCCCGTCTCGTGATTGAGGTACCGATAATCCTTGACAATCCCCGTTTGAGAGGGCATGATTCACCTCCTGAATTGGCCCGTAAAATCTCCGTGCTCATTATCACGAAACACCTTAAAAAGCAAAGATTTTGGTCCTCCCGCGGTGTCCCAAAATCCGTTGACAAGCTCGGGGGCAGGATATATTGATCGTACAAATGATGAGGAATTAAAGGTATGTTCGGTATCGGGATGCCGGAGCTGATCGTCATTCTGATCGTTGCGCTTATCGTGATCGGACCCAAGCGGCTGCCGGACATCGCCAAAGCGCTGGGAAAAGGGGTTTCAGAATTCAAAAGGGCCATGGACGGTGTGAAAGAGGAACTTCACGTCGACGAGTTCCGGAAAGATGCGGGCGACCTGAAGAATTCCCTGCTGTACGGTTCAAAGGAAAAGGTGGAGGACGGGGCGGCCCAAACGGGGGGCCAGGAGGCCCCGGAAGGGAAAGCGGAGGCGACCGGGGCTCCGGAGGCGGGCCAGAGCCATGAAAAATGATCTTGCGGAGTCTTCAGGACACCGCATAACACCTGACTCTGGATCCCCCCGATCCAGAGTTCGATTTTTTATGCACAGGGAAGAACGTGGACGGTGCGTGGCCAGGGTATGAACGATCCCACCAATGAAAAGATGCCCCTGACGGCACATCTCGAAGAGCTGAGGACAAGGCTGATCCGAAGCCTCATAGCCGTCGGCGTCTGTTTTGTGATCTGTTACGGCTTCAAGGAAAAACTTTTCTGGATTGTCTCTCGACCGCTCATCCAGGTTATGCCTCCGGGGAGCTTCATGATCTTTACGGGTCTTCCCGAGGCCTTTTTCACCTATCTAAAAATCTCCTTCTTCGCAGGGCTTTTCCTCGCAAGTCCCTTTGTGCTCTACCAAATATGGAAATTCATATCGCCGGGGCTTTACCAGACGGAAAAAAAATACGTCGTCCCTTTCGTGATCACCTCGACCTTGCTTTTCATCTCGGGGGTCTGCTTTGCATACTTCATCGTCCTTCCGCCGGCCTTCAGGTTCTTCGTGGATTTCTCCACTGATTTCTTTCGGCCCATGTTCACCCTGAAGGAGTACCTGTCGCTCACCCTGAAGTTGCTCCTGGCCTTCGGGATCGTCTTCGAGATTCCCGTGTTTCTTTTTTTCATGACCAAGATCGGCCTCGTGGATTCCCGCACCCTCGCCAGAAAAAGAAAATACGCCATTCTCATCATCTTCATCGCAGCGGCGCTTCTGACACCCACACCCGACGCCCTCACGCAGTGCCTGATGGCCCTTCCCATGATGGTCCTCTACGAAGTGGGCATCCTCGTTTCAAAATGGGGGGAGAGAAAAAGAAAAACCTCCGTCGAGTAACGCCATGAACTATGAGAAAATGACCCTGTCCAAACTGATTCTCACGAGGATCAAAAAGAGCCTAATGTTCAGGAAGGTCTTCACCGGCATCCTGATTCTGTCCATTGCGGCCTTTTTCGGTGGGCTGGGGTACATCATCTATCTGATCTTGAACGCACCGAGCGTTGAGACCCTCAAAGACTACAGGCCCAACACGATTACGCGCCTCTACGCCGACAAAAACGAGATCATCGAAACCTTCTTCATGGAGGATCGCCGGATCATTTCCGTCCAGGATGTTCCTCAGGTGGTGATTAACGCCTTTGTCGCTTCAGAGGATGCCCGTTTCTTCCAGCACAAGGGTCTCGACCTTTTCAGTATCACCCGGGCCTTTTTGAAAAATCTCGTTGCCAGGGAAATCGTGCAGGGAGGGAGCACCATCACCCAGCAGGTGGCCAAGTCCATTTATCTCTCCCCGGAGAGAACGATCATCAGAAAAATCCGGGAGGCCATCCTGGCCTACAAGATCGACCAGTACATGAACAAATGGGAAATCCTCGAGCTCTATCTGAACCACATCTATCTCGGCCATGGGGCCTACGGGATAGAGGCAGCGGCACAGGTCTACTTCGGGAAGACCACAAAGGACCTGACGCTGCCCGAAGCGGCCATGCTTGCCGGACTGCCCAAGGCACCGAGCAAATATTCGCCTTACGGGAGCATGGAGCGGGCCAAGCAGCGGCAGGACTACGTGCTCATCCGTATGGTAGAGGACGGCTACATCACCGATACGGACAGAAACAGGGCCTTGAAGGCCCCCATCAAGCTTATCGCCGTCACACCGAAAGAAAAGGTGGCCCCCTACTTCACGGAAAACGTGCGTCGGTATGTGATCGAAAAATACGGCAGCGACGCCCTTTACAAGGAAGGCCTTGAAATTTATACCACGTTGAATGTGGATATGCAGAAGGCCGCCACCGCAGCCGTAGAAAGGGGCCTGCAGGAGATCGAGGCCAGGGTCAAATACGAAAAAGGAGCTCTCCAGGGGGCGCTTTTGTGCATGGATGCCAAAACGGGTGAAATCAAGGCGATGGTCGGCGGGCGGGACTACAAGAAGAGTGAATTCAACCGGGCCACCCAGGCAAAACGCAGACCGGGGTCGGCCTTCAAACCCTTCATCTATACGGCGGCCTTCGACAAGGGTCTGACACCAGCATCGATCATCGTTGACGAGCCGATCGAATACGAATACAAGAAGCGGACCTGGGAGCCGCAGAACTTCGATCGGAAATTTAACGGCCCGACGACCTTGAGAACGGCCCTCGTATACTCCCGGAACGTGGTGACGATCAGGCTTCTGGAGGAGATCGGTCTCGGCTACGCCATGGACTATGCCGGCAACATGGGGGTCTCCTCACCCCTGACAAGGGACCTGACCCTTGCGCTGGGCACATCCACTTTAACCCTTCAGGAAATGGTCCGTGGGTTCGGTGTGCTCGCCAATCAGGGGAAAAGGATGGAGCCATTCTTCATCAAAAAGATCATCGACAGGACGGGCCACGTACTGGAGGAAAACATTCCGAAGGAAGAACAGGTCATCGATCCGAGAATTGCCTACCTGACGACCAATGTGCTCAAGGACGTCGTTCAGGAGGGAACCGGCGAGAGGGTCAAGGTGATTGGAAGGCCCGTGGCCGGCAAGACGGGAACGACGGATGATTTCAGGGATGCGTGGTTTGTCGGATATAACCCGTCGCTCGTCACCGGCGTATGGGTGGGATTCGACGACGAAACACCCATGGCACACAACGAAACGGGGGGGAGGGTAGCTGCGCCCATCTGGCTCTATTTCATGGAACAGGCCCTCGCGGGACAGCCCGTGGAATATTTCGCCGTGCCGGACGGGGTGGCCTTTGTGCGGATTGATCCGAAGACGGGGCTTCTGGCGGGATTCAACCAGAGGGAGGCGATCTTCGAATGCTTTATCGAGGGGACAGCACCCACCCAATATGCAGCGGGAGCGCATGATGCTGCGCTGGTGGAGCCCTGATGAAAATAATAGAATAATTTTCTTGACAAAATATTTTTTTTATATCATAAGACTCACTCGAAATTGATCGACTTGAAGGCAAGAACCATGATTTCTTCATCCCTGACGAGCGTTTTCTCCGTAGTTGTAGGCGTCGTTGTCGTCGTCATCGTAGCGGCGGGGACCGTTGCTCGTCTTGTATGAGGGATTGAAATAAAAGACATGAGCCGCGGGCCCCTAAACCCCGCGGCTTTTTTATTTCAGGAAAAAGCCGCAGCGACAAATCGCCTGCGGTTTTTTTCGGTCAAATCTATTTTTTAGTCATTTTTTTACCGGGAGGTGTTTCAGGTGAAGCTAAAAGGTGCACAAATTTTCATCAGGTGCCTCAAAGAGGAAGGGGTTGATACGATTTTCGGCTACCCCGGCGGGGCCGTCATCGACATCTACGACGAATTATTCAAGAGCGACATCAAGCATATCCTTACGCGTCACGAACAGGGTGCCGTCCACGCTGCAGACGGTTTTGCCCGATCGTCGGGCCGCGTGGGAGTCGCTCTCGTGACTTCCGGACCGGGCGCGACCAACACCGTGACGGGTATCGCCACGGCCAGCATGGACTCGATCCCCATTGTCGTCTTCACCGGACAGGTTCCCACCCATCTCATCGGGAACGACGCCTTCCAGGAATGCGACATCACGGGGATCACCCGGCCGTGCACCAAGCACAATTACCTTGTCCGGAGTGTGGAGGATCTCGCCAGGACCATCAAGGAGGCTTTTTATATCGCGAGGACAGGCCGTCCGGGTCCCGTTCTGGTGGACCTGCCCAAAGACATCATGGCCGCCGAGGCGGAGTATGATCCCGCGAAGATCAAGGTCAACTCCACTCTGGAACAGCCGCCGAAACCCGTTTCCAAGAAATTCGTCCAGATGATGGAGATGCTCAAGGCCTCCAGAAAGCCTCTTCTCCTTACCGGCGGCGGGGTGATCCTCGGCAAGGCCTCGGATGAACTCCAGGCCTTCTCCCGGCGGGCCCGCATCCCGGTCACCTCAACCCTCATGGGGCTCGGCGCCTTCCCGGGCTCAGATCCCCTCTGGCTTGGTATGCCCGGCATGCACGGCACCTATTACGCCAACATGGCCATCAGCCACTGCGATCTTCTGATCACCATCGGCGCCCGTTTCGACGACCGCGTGACGGGGAAGATCGATACCTTCGCGGCCAATGCCGATATCATCCATATCGACGTGGACCCCTCGTCGATCAACAAGAACATCGTTGCGGACCTGCCGATCGTGAGTGACGCCCGAAGCGCCCTCGAGATCATCAATCGCATGCTGAAGGACCACGGCTACACCGCAAGCGATGCCCATCGGAAAGACTGGCTCGATGAGATCGAGACGTGGAAACAGAAGGCCCCTCTTACTTATTCTCAGGATAGCTCGGTCATCAAGCCACAGTTCGTCATCGAGAAGCTCTACGAACTCACGAAGGGCAATGCCATCATCACCACCGAGGTGGGCCAGAACCAGATGTGGGCGGCACAGTTCTACAACTACGACCACCCGAACACCTTCATCTCCTCGGGAGGTCTCGGAACCATGGGATACGGCTTCCCCGCCGCGATCGGCGTTCAGTTCGCCTTCCCGGATAAACTCGTCATCGATATCGCCGGCGACGGGAGCATCCAAATGAACATCCAGGAGATGGCCACGGCTGTTCAGTATAACGTTCCTGTCAAGATCGTCCTTCTCAATAACGGCTACCTCGGCATGGTGCGCCAGTGGCAGGAACTCTTCTACGGCAAGCGATACTCTCAAACCGACATCGCCATTCAGCCGGACTTTGTGAAGGTTGCCGAGGCCTACGGGATGGTGGGGCTTCGGGCCAAGAAGCCCGACGAGGTGGAGCCGACGCTGAAGAAGGGGCTTTCTATCCCGAGGCCGGTTCTGATGGACTTCCAGGTCTGCCGCGAGGAGTGCGTCTACCCGATGGTGCGGCCCGGGGCTTCCATCAGTGAAATGACGCTCGGAACGCGGGAGATGATCAATTAAAAACAGGCTCAAGGCAAAGGGCTAAAGGCATAAGGAAATCGTGCGCAGATCCGGCTGAACGGATCTGTGCCAAATCTAAACGAGCAGAAAGGCAAGAAGATTATGGACAAGAAAAAGGAACGCATCATCTCACTTCTTGTGTACAACAAGCCGGATGTGCTGGCGAGGGTCGCCGGCACGCTGGGCGGGAAAGGGTACAACATCGAGAGTCTCTGTGTCGACGTCACGCTGAACCCTGACGTGTCAAAGATCATCCTCACCACCGTCCAGACGAAATCAACCGTTTCAAAGATCGAGAAGCAGCTCGAGCGCCTGATCGATGTCGTCAAGGTGGAGGATCTGACCGACGTGGAGACGATCAAGCGGGAAATGGTCCTCATCCGCATGAACCTGACGGAGGCAAGCAAGTCCGACCTGATCCGGACGGTGAACACCCTCAATTGCAAGATCATCACCTTCAACACGGATCACTGCGTCCTGGAATACACGGGCTCCAAGGACGAGGTGGACCGTGTTTTAGTGAAGCTCAAAGCGCTGGGGGTTGACGATATTGCCAGAACGGGGATTGCGGCTCTGGAAAGAAAAAACTGATAGACAGTCTGTTAAGGAGGGGCATCATGGCAGAGATGAATTTCGGCGGTATACTGGAGGAAGTCATTACCTCCGAGGAAATGACGCTTGAAAAGGCTCGCCAGATCCTGAAGAACGAGGTGGTGGCGGTCATCGGATACGGCGTCCAGGGACAGGGACAGTCCCTGAACATGCGGGACAACGGCATCCGTGTGATCATCGGTCAGCGGCAAGGGGGCGCCACGTGGGAAAAGGCCACAAAGGACGGGTGGGAGCCGGGCAAGACCCTCTTTTCCATCGAAGAGGCCGCGAAGCGCGGCACCATCATTCAATACATGCTCTCCGATGCCGGGCAGAAGACCCTGTGGCCGACCATCAAACCTTACTTGACAAAAGGGAAGGCCCTCTATTTTTCACATGGGTTCTCCATCACCTATAAGGATCTGACCGGTGTTATCCCCCCCGCCGACATCGATGTGATTCTCGTGGCGCCGAAAGGTGCTGGCCGTACCGTCCGGAGAAACTTCCTCGCGGGAAGCGGCATCAATTCGAGCTATGCCGTCTTCCAGGATGCCACGGGAAGGGCACGGGAGAGAGCGCTTGCCCTCGGTGTGGCGATCGGCTCGGGATATCTCTTCCCGACAACCTTTGAAAAAGAGGTCTACAGCGATCTCACCGGGGAGAGGGGGGTGCTCATGGGGTGTCTCGCCGGCGTCATGGAGGCCCAGTACAACGTGCTCCGCAAGAAAGGCCATAGCCCCAGCGAAGCCTTCAACGAAACGGTGGAGGAGCTTACCCAGAGCCTCATGCCGCTCGTCGCCGAAAACGGCATGGACTGGATGTACGGCAACTGCAGCACCACGGCCCAGCGCGGCGCCCTCGACTGGAAAAACCGCTTCCGCGATGCCGTGGCGCCCGTTTTCGAGGAGCTCTACAAACGGGTCACTTCGGGGGTGGAAACGAAGATCGTTCTCGAAGCCAACAGCGCCCCGGATTACAGGGAAAAGCTGGAGAAAGAACTGGCCCAGATGCGCAACTCCGAGATGTGGCAGGCCGGCGCCGCCGTTAGGTCCCTCAGGCCGGAGAGGAGAAAAAAGGCGTAAATACTATCGGCCGTTTTCGCTCTCCGGGAGGGGGAGTCCCCGAGATAGACAGTTCATCGTCCCTCCACACGCTGTTTCGAGTATTGAACATCAACTATTCTTCAAAGAGAGGAAATCATGCGCAGTGATCTCATGAAAAAAGGTCTCGAGAGGGCACCCCATCGGTCCCTTTTCAAGTCCATGGGTTACACGGACGAGGAAATCGCCCGGCCGCTCATCGGCGTGGTGAATTCCGCCAACGAAATCATCCCCGGCCACATCCACCTGGACATTATCGCCCAGGCGGCCAAATCCGGGATCCGCTCGGCGGGGGGCACGCCCGTGGAGTTCCCCGTGATCGGCGTGTGCGACGGGATCGCCATGGGCCACACGGGAATGAAGTACGCCCTGGCCAGCCGCGAGCTCATCGCCGACTCCGTCGAGATCATGGCCGTGGCCCATCCCTTCGACGCGCTGGTGTTTATCCCTAACTGTGACAAGATCATCCCGGGCATGCTCATGGCCGCTCTCCGCCTGAACATCCCGGCCATTTTTGTCAGCGGCGGACCCATGCTTGCCGGCTCCATGGAAGGGAAAACGGTGGATCTCATCAGTGTCTTCGAAGGCGTGGGAAAGGTGAAGTCCCGCCAGATCAGCCTCAATGAGCTGCGGAAAATCGAAGATTGCGCCTGCCCCGGCTGCGGTTCCTGCTCCGGCATGTACACGGCCAACACGATGAACTGTATGACCGAGGCCTTGGGCCTGGGCCTGCCTGGCAACGGGACGATCCTGGCGGTCGACGCCGCCCGCGTGCGCCTGGCAAAGGCGGCGGGCGCGAAAATAATGGAACTTCTTAACAAAGGGGTTAAACCCCGCGCCATCGCGACCCTGGGGGCTTTCAAAAATGCCATCGCCGTTGACATGGCCCTGGGCGGATCCACGAATACCGTCCTTCACCTCCCGGCCATTGCACATGAGGCGGGCATCAAACTTGATCTCGACCTTTTCAACCAGCTCAGCGAAAAAACCCCCAACCTCTGTAAGTTAAGCCCCGCCGGCGCACACCACATCGAGGACCTCGATGCGGCCGGAGGCGTCCAAGCCGTGATGAAAGAAATCAGCAAGCTGGGCGTGATCAACGAAAAGGCGCTCACCGTCACGGGAGAGACGGTCGGGAAGAACCTGAAGGCCGCCCGCGTCCTCAATAACGAGGTCATTCGTCCCCTCAAAAATCCCTACACCCGGGAAGGGGGTATCGCCATCCTCCGGGGTAATCTTGCCCCCGGGGGCGCCGTGGTGAAGCAGTCCGCCGTAGCACCCGGTATGCTCGTGAATAAGGGTCGGGCCCGGGTTTTCGACAGTGAGGAGGAGGGGACCAAGGCCATCCTGGACGGAAAGATCAAGGCCGGCGACGTTATCGTCATCCGCTACGAGGGCCCGAAGGGAGGCCCGGGGATGCGGGAGATGCTCGCTCCCACGTCAGCCATTTCAGGCATGGGCCTCGGGGAATCCGTCGCCCTTCTCACCGACGGCCGCTTCAGCGGCGGATCCCGCGGGGCCGCCATCGGCCACATCTCCCCGGAAGCCGCGGAGGGCGGACTCATTGCTCTCGTCCGGGAAGGGGACCTCATCGCCATCGATATCCCGAAACGGAAACTCACTTTAAAAGTCAGCAACGAGGAGTTGCAGAAAAGAAAGAAGGCCTGGAAGCCCCGTCCGCCGGCCATACAGTCGGGGTACCTTTCACGTTACTCGAGCCTCGTCACCTCGGCGAGCACCGGCGCCATCCTGATGGACCGCTGATAAACTCTCCATATGCCCCCCCCCAAAGGATGCCGTGAGCAACCCGGCATCCTTTCAATTGTCACACGTCCTTTTTTATGTTAATTCTTCAATGTAACCAAAATCCACTGCCCTCAGGAAGGATGAATGAGAGGATGCCATTTAGAAAAAATGGCTCGGAACACAAGAGGCTTGCTTCTGCTCTGCTCATTTCTCATTCTTTTTCTTTCCCTGTCCACCTGTCAACCAGCGCATCCCCCGAGTAACGCCGCCGTCGCCTTTAAAAAAGAAGTTCGGGACAATATCGAAAAGCTCTCTCCCCTCTTTGCGGATGCCCTCCTGAAAGGAAACCAGAAGCAGGTTGAGACGGTGTTGATGCGAGCCTGCGCCGACGCGGAGCAGACCGGAAAGCCATTTTCCTGCGGTGTCGCGATCCTGGATAAAAACGGCATTTCGATTACGTCCACTTCCCCGCGGAAACCTTCACAAGGCATCGATTATTCTCACTACGAATCGATAACAAAATCCCTTCGTGAGAAGAGGATCGTCCATACGAGGCTGTTCCTGCAGGACGGCACGAAGATCTTCGCCATCAGCTCCCCCCTGGTGAAAGACGGCAAGCTTCTCGGTCTCCTCGTCCTGGGCTATTTTTCAACGGAGGTTCAGCGTAACTGGGGTCTTACCGAGGGGGAGTTTCTGGAGATCAATTTCAACCCCTGATGGAAAGTCGATGGCTGAGCCAGGCGAAAGAAAAAACGATCTCGTCCAGGCCCGGGGGGAAAGGGGTGGCACCATCAAGCTCTTCCTGTCGGGCCGGATCGCCCTCGACAGCGTCAGCCTGTACACAGAAGAGATCCGTAAGCGCCTGAGTGACCTGAAGCCAAAAGAACTGATCGTCGATCTGACCAATATTGAATACCTGGACAGCTCGGGAGCCCTCATCCTGTTGGAGCTGGAGGGCCGGGCAAAGTCCCAGGCCATCGCCTTTTCTTTCGACAATATGCCGGACGAGGTCCACCGCATCATGGGGCTCATCAACCGCGAAGCCCTTACCACCTCTTCCGTCAAAACGGAAAAAAAACGCGAATATCTCCTGGAGGAAATCGGCGAGGCCAGCTTTGCATTTTATAAAGACATGCGCCGGATCCTGATCTTCGTCGGAGAGATACTGGATGCCCTTTTCCACGCCGTTCGGGACCCGCGCCTCGTCCGATGGAATGATGTCCTTTTCTATGTCAAGAGAGCCGGGGTGGACGGCCTCCCCATCCTGAGCCTCCTGAGCCTGCTGATGGGGCTCATCATCGCTTTCATGTCCTCCCTGCAGCTCAAACAATTCGGGGCCAATATCTACGTGGCATCGCTTGTCGGAATCGCCATCATCAGGGAGCTGGGACCCATGATGACGGCCATCATCGTGGCCGGACGCTCCGGGTCGGCCTTCGCGGCGGAGATCGGCACGATGAGGGTCAATGAGGAGGTGGATGCCCTCGTCACCATGGGCTTCGACCCGACGCAGTTTCTTGCCGTTCCGAAGGTGCTGGCCGCCATGATCGTCGTCCCGATTTTGACCCTCTACGCGGACTTCTTCGGCATTGTCGGGGGGCTTTTTGTCGGGATCACAGGGCTTGACCTCACCATCCACACCTACATCCAGCAGACCGTAGAGAGTGTCACGCTTTTTGATTTCGTCTCCAGTCTGGTCAAGTCCGTGGTCTTCGCCGTCCTCATTTCGGGAATCAGCTGCCAGCGGGGTCTCCAGGTGCGGGGCGGCGCGGAGGCGGTGGGCGCTGCGACCACATCAGCCGTTGTCTCATCGATCTTTTTGATCATCGTTGCGGACTCGGCCTTTGCGATCATATTTTATTATGTCCAGTGGTAATAAACCATTGAGTAACATGAACTTCGCCGGCTGGGGGCTCACGTGGCCATACCTGAGCAGAACCCGATCATCATCGTTGAGGGGCTGACGGCGCGATTCGGCGATGATACGATCCTCGAGGAAGTCAACCTGGAGGTATTCCCCGGGGAGATCCTCGTCATCCTCGGTGAGAGCGGTTCCGGGAAAACCGTTCTTATGAAGCACATGATCGGGCTTATCAAGCCCTGCGAGGGGAGAGTCCTCGTCAAGGGGATCGACCTTGCCAGGGCGAGCGATGAGGAGCGTCACAGGCTCCGCATGGAGATCGGTGTCCTCTTCCAGTCCGGCGCCCTTTTCGGTTCCATGACCCTGTCGGAAAACATCGGGCTTCCGATCAGCGAGTACACGCCTCTCCCCCCGGAGATCATCGATCACGTCGTGAAAATGAAGCTCGGCCTGGTGAACCTCGCGGGATATGAACACCATATGCCGGCTGAATTATCCGGCGGAATGAAGAAGAGGGCCGCCCTCGCCAGGGCCATGGCCCTGGACCCCTCTATCCTCTTCTTCGATGAGCCCTCGTCGGGTCTGGACCCCGTCACGGCAGCCGGACTCGACTTTCTCATCAAAGAAATCAACAGGACCCTGGGAACCACGATGGTGATCGTCACCCATGAGCTCGCTTCGATCATGAATATCGCCCAGAGGGTCATTATGCTGGACAAACACGCACAGGGCATCATCGCCGAGGGGGACCCCCATGAACTGAAAGAGCGATCCAGGGACCCGCGGGTGATTTCTTTCTTCAACCGACAACCCCCAAATACCAGAGAAGGGGAAATTCATCATGTCTAGGAGACCCTCCCACCTTGTCATCGGTCTTTTTACGAGTATCGGGATCATCATCGGGGCAGGTGTTATATTCTGGCTCGGCGCATCGAAATATTTCGAAAAGGGGGACACCTATGTGACCTATTTTGACGAGTCTGTCCAGGGCCTGCAGGTGGACTCGAGCGTGAAGTACCGCGGGGTTGACATCGGACGGGTGAAGAAAATCCGCGTGGCGCCGGACAACAGGCTCATCGAGGTCGTCATGAAGATCCAGTTGCGGGGTGAACTCGAAAAGACTGTCGTTTCGGAACTGAAAACCGCCGGCATCACCGGAATCGTCTTCGTCGAACTGGACCGCATCGACCCCGCAGAACCGCCCCGGTCTCCCCAGATTGATTTTCCCTCCGAGTACCCGATGATTCCGTCCCGCCCTTCCGAGATCCGGCAGATCCTCTCAAGCGTGGACAACATCATCGAAAAGCTCAACCAGATCGACTTCAGCACCATCTCAGGCCGGATGGAATCGGCCGTCAAGTCTGCGGAGAACTTCTTCGGCGGGCCGAGAACGCAAAGCATCATGGTCAACCTGGAATCGGTGACGGCAAACCTCGATTCGACCATCGGAAAGGTCGACAAAGCCATGGCGGAGGGGAAATTCGAGGATGTGCTTGGTGAGACGAAAGCCACCCTGGTCGAGGCGAGAATGCTGATGAAGACAACGAGGGATGAACTCGGTGAGATGAAACTGGCTCAAACCGCCGGGAAGGCCGACCGGCTTGTCGAAAACCTGGACCGGCGGACCCGCGCGATGTCCCTTGAGATCCGGGCGACGAACGAGAGCCTGAGAAGGGCATCGGAAAATCTGGAGCGACTTCTCGACAGGCTGAGCAACAATCCCTCGGATCTGCTTTTCAGCAGCCCGCCCCCGACGGGCCGAAGCGAATAAATCGATGGAATGAAAGGAAGGCAGGAAATGACGAAAGGCGCCATCGGCTTTAAGAAGACATCCTCGATGTCTTCTTCATCAGGAATGGTCTTGACCCTGATCCTTTTGCTTCTTTTGATACCCGCCTGCACCCCCGGGAGATCTCCGGGCAGGGCCTTCGAGAATTACACCTTGGAATACACAGCCCCCGTCTTCAACAATCTCCCGCAGTTAAACGAGTTTGTGAGGGTAGAGCGTTTCTCCGCAGCCCAGGCTTTTAACTCGACGGCCATGCTCTACCGGTCCGGCCCATCCGTGCTCAACGCCTATGCCTATCATCGCTGGAAGGCAACCCCTCCGGACATCGTCACCGACCTGATACTGCGCGATCTCAAAAGAGGCGGTCTGTTCAAGGCCGTCTTTTCTGAATACGATGAGGCCGATGCGCGGTTTGCCCTGCAGGGCCGCGTCGAGGAATTTCTGGAAATCGAGGAAAAAGGAAGCCGAAAGGCATGCCTCGCCCTCGATATTACGCTCCTGGATCGGTCACAGCGGGATTCCGCCAAGGCCGTGGTCTTTCAGAAGGGATATCGCGCCCTCGAGCCGCTTGAGGCCGCGTCGCCGGGCTCCTTCGCCCGGGGAATGGGGCGGGCCATGGAACAGTTATCCAGACAGATGGTATCTGATATTTACGGGGCTGCAAAAGATATCGGGAAATGAGGATACAGGGTATTTTAAATTGTTTGCGTGGAAAAACCCTGCCCGCCATCCTCTTGCCCTGAAGACCGTATGTCGATATGGATAAAAATTCCCTAAATTTCTGGAGCATTCCCCCCGAGGCACTCCTTGATCGTCTTGGAGCGACCCGCCACGGACTTTCGTCCCAGACAGCCAAGGAGCGCCTGATCCATTTCGGTCCGAACCGGATATCACCGAAAAAACGTACCGACGACCTGACGCTATTTCTTGCCCAGTTCAAAAGCCCGATTATCCTCATCCTTATTTTCGCTGCGCTTTTATCTTTTTTCCTTCATGATCCCGTGGATACCCTGATCATATTGGCAATCGTCGTGGTCAGTGGACTCTTAGGTTTTTGGCAGGAAAGGACCGCTGTTCACGCCGTCGAAAAGTTGCTCGCCATGGTCCGGATCCAATCCAAGGCCTTGAGGGACGGCCAGCCGGCGGATGTTCCCATTGAAGAACTGGTCCCCGGCGACATCGTTATACTGAATGCGGGAGATGTCATTCCGGGAGATAGCCTGATTCTCGAATCGAAGGATCTTTTCGTGGATGAAGCGACGCTCACAGGCGAAACCTACCCGGTGGAAAAGGACGTAAAGATTCTTTCCTCCGATACACCGCTCAGCCAGAGGGTAAACACCCTCTTTATGGGAACCCATGTGATCAGCGGCACAGCTCAGGCCTTGATGGTAAAAACCGGAAAAGAGACGGAATTCGGCAAGATCGCCGAGAGTCTTAAACTCAGGCCCCCTGAAACGGAGTTTGAACATGGTGTCAGGCACTTTGGTTACTTCCTCATGGAAGTGACGCTTTTGCTTGTGATCGCCATCTTCGCCATAAACGTCTACCTTCATCGGCCTGTCATGGAATCATTTCTCTTTGCCCTGGCTCTTGCCGTGGGGCTCACACCACAGCTCCTGCCGGCCATCATCAGCATCAACCTCGCGCACGGCGCCCGGAAGATGGCCGATCGAAAAGTCATCGTCAAACGTCTTTCCTCCATCGAAAACTTCGGCAGCATGAACATTCTCTGCTGCGATAAAACGGGGACCCTCACGGAGGGTATTGTTCGGCTTCGCTCATGCATCGACGCCGGGGGTCGCGAAAGCGACAAGGTTTTTCTCTACGCCTACCTGAATGCCCTTTACCAGACAGGCTTCACCAACCCCATTGACGAAGCGATCGTAGCCGCCGTATCACCGGATATTTCAGATTATCAGAAGCTTGACGAGGTCCCCTATGATTTCATCCGCAAGCGCCTGAGCATCCTCGTATCGGGGACGGGTATAAACACCCTGATCACCAAAGGGGCATTCAGAAATGTCCTTGAGGTGTGTTCGAAGGCCCTGGACTCAGATGGCACCATTAAAAGTATTTCGAACATCCGTGATCATATCAATCAACAGTACGCAGAAACGAGCCGCGCCGGTTTCCGCATGCTGGGGATTGCCTATCGAGATATGGCATCTGAAACCGTCATAAAGAAAGATTATGAAAAGGACATGATTTTCCTGGGATTTGCTGTCTTCCATGACCCCCCCAAGCCCGGCGTCCACGAAACCATAGGTGAACTCCAAAAACTTGGTATTTCGCTCAAGGTCTTAAGCGGTGATAATCCACTCGTCGTGGCCACGGTCGCTGATCAAGTTGGATTATCGGGATCGAAAATCCTTACGGGCGCAGAGCTCCGGCAGACGAGCGACGAAGCCCTGCGAAAACAGGTCAACGACTTCGATGTCTTTGCCGATGTGGAACCCAACCAGAAGGAGCGCATTATCACGGCCTTGAGAAAGTCCGGAAATGTTGTGGGCTACATGGGAGACGGCATCAACGATGCCTCTGCCCTCCACGCAGCCGATGTCGGCATCTCGGTCGACAGTGCCGTGGACGTGGCGAAGGAAGCTGCGGATATCGTCCTTCTCGAAAAAGACCTGAACGTCCTGTTGCAGGGTGTCGGGGAGGGGAGAAAGACCTTTGCCAACACGCTCAAGTATGTTTTTATGGCCACAAGCGCAAACTTCGGCAATATGTTCAGCATGGCGGGTGTGTCACTGATCCTCCCATTCCTGCCCCTTCTGCCCAAGCAGATCCTGCTCACGAATCTGCTGACCGATTTTCCCGAAATGACCATCGCCACGGACAGTGTGGACGCGGAATTGACCCAGAAGCCACGGCGATGGGATATACAATTCATCAAGCAATTCATGCTCACCTTCGGGCTTCTGAGCTCCGTTTTTGATTACCTGACCTTCGCCCTTCTCGTCTTTGTTCTTCAAGCCACCGTCGATGAGTTTAGAACGGGCTGGTATATCGAATCCGTCCTTTCCGCCTCCATGATTGTCCTGGTCATTCGAAGCCGTAAACCTTTCTTCACCAGCCGGCCCGGAAAGTATCTTTTGATCACAACCATTCTCGTCGTCGTCGCAACAATTCTTTTACCCCTCAGCCCCCTAGGAAACATCTTCGGCTTCGTTTCCCTGGATAACCGGTTTATCATCGGTATTGGGCTTGTTCTACTGCTCTACGTTATCTCTGCGGAGGTTGCAAAAAGAGTCTTCTACAGGCGGGTTCAATTTTGATTTCATGGAAAAATCTCATAGCGGGCCGAGGCAACCCGGTTTCCCCTGATAAGCAAGAAATCTTTTCTATGCACCGTCCTGGACGTATTTGAATCCAAGTTTTATCGAAAGCTCGGCCTTTTCGAGTTCCTTGCCCAGATAGGTTGCGTGAGTGAATTCGGTGACCCACCCGTTTTCAATCATTATCCGATTGAGGTCTTCAATATCTCATGTCTTTTGAAGGCAAAATGCCCTTCGTTTTATCTTCTTGCCATCGCTGAAGTTCTGGGCTTACACTATTTCATCAACCTTCCTTCGTCGAAGGGGACATCGCTCCTCAAAACACACGCTTTCATCATCCGCGTCGGGTGAGGACCTCTTTCCTTTCTGGAGGTAGAACCATAGTGAAAGAAAAGCGCCCAGAATTCCCCAATATCCCGAAAAGATTGGCCGGGCTTGGAGAGCTCGCCGGCAATCTCTGGTGGAGCTGGCACCCGGCCGTAAGGATGCTCTATAAAACGATTGACAGGCAGATCTGGAAGGAAAGCATTCATAACCCAGCAAAGATGCTCAGAGAAGTGCCGAGGGATTTTTTCAAAAGAGTCCTCTCAGACCCTGAGTATCTCAAGGCATATGATTTCCTCCTGAATCAGTTCCGCAAAGAACTAGCAGAGGAGGACTGCTGGTGCGCGCAGAAGATCCCCGTTCCTGAAAACTACACCGTGGCCTACTTTTCCGCCGAATACGGCCTGCATCATTCGATCCCCTTCTATGCCGGCGGCCTGGGATTCCTCGCCGGGGATCACCTCAAGGAATGCAGCGACTTGAGGGTTCCTCTGGTGGCCATGGGCTTCATGTACCCCGAGGGATACGTGCACCAGGAAATACGCGACGATGGCTGGCAGGAAAGCAAGGACGAATTCCTCGACCGGGAAGAGGCTTCCATCACACGGGTGTTGGACGATGAGGGCAATCCGGTTTTGGTCAGGGTCCCCATGATCGACCCACCGATCTACGTGGCCGTCTGGAAGGTTTCGGTGGGACGGATTCCTCTTTACCTCCTGGACACCGACGTCGAGATAAACGACCCCTGGAACAGAAAGGTCTTGGCACACCTTTACATCGGCGATGTCGAGCAGCGCTTACGCCAGGAGATTGTTCTCGGTATCGGCGGCTCTGAGGTCCTGGACGCCCTTGGGATTCGGCATTCTATCCTCCATCTCAACGAAGGTCACCCGGCATTCGCGCTCCTGGAAAGGATCAGAAACAGGATCTCATCGGATGTGACCTTTCAGGAAGCCGTGGAGGATGTCAGGAGCACTTCCATTTTCACAACCCACACACCTGTCCCGGCCGGTCATGATGTCTTCCCTTTTCATCTGATGGAGAAGTACTTCAAATCCTACTGGCCATCCCTGGGACTTTCCCGCGATGAGTTCCTTCAGCTCGGGGTTCATCCAAAAGAGCCCCAGGCAGGTTTCAACATGACCGCCTTCGCCCTGAGAATGTGTCGCTACCGCAATGCCGTCAGCCTCAAGCACGGCGAGATCGCACGGAAGATGTGGCAGAGTCTATGGCCTTCCATACCGGAGGAAAAAGCCCCCATCGAATACGTCACTAACGGCATCCACATCCCCACATGGATAGAGCCAAAGATGGAACTGCTCTTCAACCGCTATCTGGGATCGGACTGGATTTCAAGGCATGACGAACTGCCCATCTGGGATCGCATCGATGATATCCCCGATGAAGAACTATGGAAGACGCATTACTGGCTCAAAATCAAGCTGATCGACGCCGTCCGTGACCTGGGACGAAAGAAATGGACGATCCGCCACGGCAATCCCACAACCATCCTGGCAGGGGGAGCCCTGCTGGATCCCTCGGTACTGACCATCGGCTTTGCCCGGCGATTCGTCACCTACAAGCGGGCGGACCTCATCTTCCAGGATGTGGAACGGCTGAAGACAATGCTCAACACCCGTTGGAGGCCCATACAGATCATCTTTGCCGGAAAGGCCCATCCGGCCGATGATACGGGAAAGCTCATCATCCAGAAGATCTTTCGCGCCGCCTGTGACCCGGCGATGGGGGGACGCATCGCCTTTATCGAGGACTACGGCGAGCAGTTCGCGCAGTACATGGTCCACGGCGTCGATGTCTGGCTCAACAACCCCATACCCCCTCTGGAGGCCTGCGGAACGAGCGGGATGAAGGCCGCCCTGAACGGTGTCCCGAGCCTGAGCATCCTCGACGGGTGGTGGATGGAAGGATACAACCGCAAAAATGGCTGGGCCTTCGGCGATGGAAACCCCACGGAGAAAAGGGACCGGGCCGATGCCGAATCGATCTACCATCTCCTCGAGGATGAAATCATCCCCCTCTATTACAGGGTATCAGAGGATGGTGTGCCTCACGGCTGGGTCGGGATGATGAAAGAGACGATCATAAGCAACGCCCCCAGGTTTTCAGCACGCAGGATGGTGCGGGAATACCTCGATCATTACTACGCGGCCGCCCTGAAAAATATCTGACCTTGGAGGTTCTGCGAAAAGTCAGACACTCCGCAAGACCGTCCTGGCCGGTGTCGCCGGCGGGTTGGCCATGAGCTTCGCCATGCTTCTGACCTTCCGCCTCCTCGGGTTTGAATGGGAGGGCGGCGGCATCCTCCTGGACCCGGCACTGCAGAACCCGAAGCTCATCGATGTCTGGACCCGGCTTGAACCGCTTCCTCTTGTGGTATCCAATCCGCCGATCATCATCACCGGGCTGATCCTTTTCGGCATCGGTCATGCCTTCGTGTACCGCTGGCTTTCCCGCGCATCGCCGGCCGGCATCTTGGCAAGGACGTGGCGGATGGCCTTACTCCTGTTCTTTCTCTCATAGCTTTTCTAGGAGTTTTTCACACCCTTGAATCAGTTCGGCGAACCCCTCCCCCTGGTCAGCCTCGAGCTCCTCTTCTGGGCGATCATTGCACTGTCCGAAGCCCTGGCCATCGCCGCCGTCATGGAAGGGGGGAGAAGGTCGTGAACCGCCCATAACGGGGATACAGATCACGCCGTTCTCTTTTCACTTCTTTTACATACGGGCCTGTGCCATAATGAACAAAAGGCATTTGCTCTGCCTCAGTAATTTCAAGCAAAGAAAAAAGCCGACCCTTAGCGACCGGCGGGGCCTTCTCCCGCCGCGGGCGGTCTGAACTCCATCGAAAAAAGGAAGGACCCATGAAGAAAAAAGAATTCGAGTACTTCGAGGCCCTCTACGAAGTGGCGAGGGTCATCAATGCCTCGCTGGATCCGGCCAGAGTCCTGGAGAAGATCGTGCGGTGCGTCCAGGACTCGATGAAGGTCAAAGCCTGCTCGATCCGGCTCCTCGACGAGCGCAGGAAGAGACTCCTCATGAGTGCCGCCGCGGGACTGTCCAGGAAGTACATCAGGAAAGGACCCGTTCTCATCGGTGAAAGCGGCCTGGACCGCAAGGCCCTGCAGGGGAAAATGACCTGGGTCAGGGATGCACAGAAAGACAGGGACTTTCAGTATACCGAGGAGGCCAGGAAAGAAGGCATCAAATCGGTTTTTGTGGTCCCCCTCCAGTTCGGGAAAAAAGTGATCGGCGTCATGCGGGTCTACACGAAGGAGATCCGCCCCTTCAGCAAGCAGGAGATCCGTTTCCTGGAAGCGGTGGCCAACCTGAGTGCCATCGCGCTCGAAAACGCGCAGATGCATCAGTCACTAAGGACCAGTTACGATCTTCTGACGGAGCATAAATATCGACTCGATGACAATTGACAGGGGCCCGGGTTCCGGGTTCAGGGTATAGGGTTTCGGCATGAAGGGTTTTTCTGGCATCCAGTGAGGAGAAAATATGGCACGTCTCGGCATCAACGGATTCGGGAGGATCGGCAGGCAGGTTTTGAAAGCCGTCATGGAAAGGTACCCCGGGGTACTGGAAGTGGTGGCCGTGAACGACCTTTTCGACGTGGAAACAAATGCCCACCTTTTCAAATATGACACGAACTACGGCCGTTACCCCGGCCGGGTCGAGATGCAGAAAGATAGATTCGTGATCGACGGTCACGTGATCAAGAGCTTTTCGCTTCGGGATCCCGCCGGCATCCCATGGGACGACGAGGGCGTGGACATCGTCATCGAATCGACGGGGCTTTTCGTGACGGGCTCGCAGTCATCGGCCCACCTACAGGCCGGTGCAAAAAAAGTGATCATCACGGCACCGGCAAAGGGGGAGGACATCACCGTCGTCATGGGCGTCAACCACACCGCTTACGACCCCAGGAAACACCGCATCATTTCCAATGCCTCCTGCACGACCAATTGCCTTGCCCCGCCCGTGATGGTCATCCACCGGTCCATCGGAATCGAGAAGGGCATGATGACCACCGTCCATTCCTACACGAATGATCAGCGAATCCTGGATCTCCCGCACAGGGATCTGAGAAGGGCCCGTGCGGCCGCCGTCAACATCATCCCGACCACCACAGGGGCGGCCCGTGCGCTGGCCCTGGTCATCCCCGATCTGGCGGGCCGCTTTGACGGTTATTCCGTCCGCGTGCCCACGCCGACGGTTTCCATCGTCGATCTCACTGCGGAACTGAAACGATCTTCGTCGACGGAGGACCTGCGATCGCTTCTCAAGAACGCCGCCCAGAGGGAGCTCAAGGGCGTCATGGCCTGTGAAGAGGGCCCGCTCGTCTCCATGGATTTCAAAGGGGATGACCACTCGTCCATCGTGGATCTGGAATTCACGCAGGTCCTGCGCGGGAACATGGCCAAGGTCGTCGCCTGGTACGACAACGAGTGGGGGTACTCGTGTCGCGTGGCCGATCTGGCAAACTTCATGGCTGAAAGAGGTCTTTAGTCACCCGGACTCAGGCGCCATCCACGGAGGCCCCGATGAAAAAAATCATCCTGCCGCAAAAGGTGAAGAAGAGGGATGGATCGATCGTTAGGTTCGACAGGGGAAAAATCGAAAACGCCATCTTCAGGGCCGCCCTGGAGGTTCTCCAGGAAAAGAGCAGGGCCGCTTTTGTCTCCGGAATCGTCACGGAAATCGTCCTCAGGGAGATTTCCACTCAATATGCCGGCAGGCCGCTCGATGTCGAATCCATCCAGGACATCGTCGAGCGGGGCCTCATGAAGGCCGGCTACACCGAAATCGCCAGGAGCTACATCCTCTACCGGGAACGGAGGGCTGAGATCCGCACGGCCAAGGCAGCCCTGGGGCTCCGGGATGACCTCAAGCTTTCCATCAACGCCATGGAGATCCTGAAGAAACGATATCTCCTCAAGGATGATGCCCAGAACGTCGTGGAGACGCCGGGGGCACTCTTCAGGCGTGTGGCCCGTCACATCGCACAGGCAGAGAAAGCATTCCGGGGATCACGGTCCGTCGAGGAGACGGAGGAAAAATTTTTCTCCATGATGAAAAGCCTGGAATTCATCCCCAACTCGCCGACGCTGATGAATGCGGGGACCGCCCTCGGCCAGCTCTCGGCCTGCTTCGTCATCCCCGTGGAAGATTCCATAGACGGTATATTCGATGCCTTGAAAAACATGGCCAAAATCCATCAGACGGGCGGCGGTACGGGATTCAGCTTTACCAGGTTAAGACCGAAAGGGGATCTCGTTTCCACAACGAAGGGAGAGGCCTCCGGGCCCGTCTCCTTCATGAGCATCTTCGATCAGGCCACGGGGGTCATCGTCCAAGGGGGAAGAAGGCGCGGAGCCAACATGGGCATCCTGCGCTGCGATCATCCCGATGTTATTGACTTCATTGAAGCGAAAATGGAACGGGGACGCTTTACGAACTTCAATCTCTCCGTCGGTGTCACCGACCGGTTCATGAAGGCCGTTCTGAAAAACAGCCCCTTTGACCTCGTCAATCCGAGGACGAAGGAGAAGGTCCGGACCCTCAAGGCCAGGGCGATCTTCGATCTCATCGTCAACGCGGCCTGGCGCACGGGGGACCCGGGGCTGATCTTTCTGGACGAGATCAACCGGAGGAACCCCACCCCCGGCATCGGCAGGATCGAGGCGACGAATCCCTGCGGAGAGCTTCCCCTCCTGCCCTTTGAGAGCTGTAACCTGGGGTCCATCAATCTGGATAAAATGGTCGCGGGAAAGAAAATTGACTGGCAGAGTCTCCGGGACCGCATCCGGTGGGGCATCCGGTTCCTCGACAACGTCATCGAGGTGAATCGTTTCCCCTTACCCCAGATCCGGGAGATGACCTTCGGAAACCGGAAAATCGGTCTGGGGGTCATGGGGTTTGCGGACATGCTGATCCGGCTCGGCATCCCTTACAACAGCGGCGAGGCCGTCCATTTTGCCCGAAAGCTCATGCGCTTCATCCGCGGTGAGTCCCTGAGGGCCTCGGCGGAACTGGCGGAGGAGCGGAGCGTTTTCCCCAACTTTGATCAGTCCGTTTATGCTCAGAAGAACATTCGCCTGCGCAACGCCACCGTCAACACCATCGCCCCCACGGGCACGATCAGCATCATTGCCGGCTGTTCGAGCGGTATCGAACCCATCTTCGCTGTGAGCTTCGTAAGGAATGTGCTTTCGGGGACGAGACTCTTCGAGACCAATCCCATTTTCGAGGAGATGGCCCGGAGCAGGGGCATTTACAGCCGGAAGGTCATCGCCGAGATTGCAAGGGTTGGAAGCCTGAAGACGGTCCGGGCCGTCCCGGCCGACCTGAAAAGACTTTTTGTAACGGCCTTCGATGTATCGCCCGAAGAGCACCTGAGCATCCAGAGTGCCTTCCAGACCTTCACGGACAATTCCGTCTCAAAGACGATCAACCTGCCGGCCGATTCGACGGTCGAAGATGTCCGAAGCATCTACCTGAGGGCCCATCACTTGAAATGCAAGGGGATTACGGTTTACCGGTACGGCAGCCGTGAGGAGCAGGTGCTGTCCTTTTACAGCAGTAAAGAAGGACGGGCATCTGCGGAAATAGAGTTTGTATCAGCCGGATCGGACTACTCCGGCGGATGTGCGGCAGGGATCTGTACTTTCTAACCCGATGGCACCGGCGCCTTTCTACCGGTGTCGAGCCGGCGCGTCCCTTCAAAGATCCGCCGATAGAACCAGGCGTGTAGAAAAAAGAAGAGCGTGATGCCACCCCTGCGTCGGATCATCCTCCTCGCCAGTTTCCGGACCCTTTCCTGGGCATCCACTTTCCTGTCGGAGAGATAAACGGCCAGCAGTCCCCGGATGACCATCCGGTGAAATTCCGGGGATGGCAGCTGGGCGATGCCCCTGTCGGCCTGCTCGAAGAAGTGGGCGAAGCGCGATTCCATCTGCTTTTCGTCATCGTAATAGGAACAGAAGTTCAGATCGCCCCCCAGGCGGTCCTCTTCCTGATCCACGAAATAATCCATCAGGATGTGAAGGCCCTGGACCCAGGGGAAATAGGCCTCCTGGACCCTGCGGGCGAGGTCCTCGGAGAAACGTTCCTGAAAGGCGTGTGAGAAGAGGCAGAAGATCCCGAGCGTCGATCCGGTGCAGGCCGCAAACTCGTACCAGCTCATTTCCGGAAGATCATTTCGGTGAGATTCAAACCAGGCCTTCAACCGGGGCAGGCGCTCTTTCTTCCTGACATGCTTGTGGACCTGCAGATCGCAGTAATAACCGGCAAGTTCGTGAAGGGCCGGCGCTATCATGCCGTAAGCCGGGTGCCTCTCCAGGGCAAACTGGCAGGTTTTGACCAGGGCGGTCAGATACCCGCCGTCATCTTGTTCATCACGCAAGCGATAATAGTTCTCGAGTGGGACGCCGGGCGTCAGGGCGTGGCGCATGGATTCGTGCAGCGCGCGGAAGTCCTCGGGGTTCAGGGATGTGCTGCGATCGCAGAGGTTGTCGAGATAGTCGCTGATCGTCTGATAGGCAACGATGAAACGGATCGCTTCATCCCGCCGGTCGCCCGCGAGCAGCGCGAGGACGGCCCCTCCCTCGCAGTGGAAGGTCTTCGTCTCGATACTCGCGAGGGCCTGACTTCGCAGTTCCGGATCGGGGATCTTCCTCGCCTTTTCCCTCCAGCCGTTGAGATAGCGGTGCACGCAGGGCAGGACCCCGTGAAGCGTGAGGCGGGCCATGGAAAAAAGATTTGTTGGAACCTTCATAACCTCTCCAGACCCGTGCTTTTAGCACAGCCGGAGGCATGAAACAAGCGCCGGGCGATTTTTCGTTCTGAATCGTACCACCCTCTGCTATAATGCCTGAAAAAAGCCGGGCAGGATGCCCGGTCTCAGGTTCCGCAAGCCATGCCCCGGGTCATCATCAAAAGATCTTCTTACCATGACGTCAAGCTGAGATCCCATATCTTCGAAATGATGGCTTCCCTCGGCGGAGAAAATATCAAGGCAGGAACCCGGGTCCTGGTCAAACCGAATTTCCTCTCCCCCGCCTCGCCCGATGAAGCCCTGCTCACCCACCCCGCCGTCATCAAGGCCGTCTGTGAATATCTGCTTCAAAAAAGGGCCAGGGTCACGATATCGGACAGTTCCGCCCTGGGATCTTTTGAAAAAATTCTGCAAGATAACGGTGTACGCGATGCCCTCGCCGGTCTCGATGTGGAGCTCGCAGAATTCAGGACCTCCGTCAAGGTGGACATTGGGGATCCCTTCGGCAGGATCGACATGGCCGAGGAGGTCCTGGGGGCCGACAAGGTGATCAACCTTCCCAAGCTCAAGACGCACAGCCAGATGCTGTTGACGCTTGCAGTTAAAAATTGTTTCGGCTGCATCGTGGGGTTCCGAAAGGCTGAGTGGCACATGCGGACGGGGGTGAACCACGAGATGTTCGCAAGGCTCCTCGTTCAGATCCACCAGGTCGTCAATCCTTGCCTGACCATTCTTGACGGCATCATCGCCCTGGAGGGCCAGGGCCCGGGCCGTGGGGGGGTTCCCCGGCATCTCGGCGTTCTCCTGGCCAGCGACAGTGCTTTGGCCATCGATGTCACGGTCTGCCGAATGCTCGGCATCGAACCGGATGATCTGCTGACCAACAGGATGGCCCGGCAGATGGGCCTGATGCCCGGACCTATAGATGTCGAGGGGGTTCTGCCGAGGATCGAGAATTTCAAAATGCCCGGTGTAACCTCCCTCGTCTACGGCCCGAAACCCGTTCAGGGATTTGTCAGGCGGCACCTGACGAGGAGGCCCGTGGCGGATGAAAACCTCTGTGATCTCTGCGGCGATTGCTGGACGTTCTGCCCTGCCCAGGCCATCGAGGAAGAGGGGACGAAGCTCCGCTTCGACTACGACAAATGCATCCGCTGCTATTGTTGCATCGAGGTCTGCCCCAAGGGCGCCCTGCGGACGACGGAGAGTCTTCCCGCAAAGCTCTTCAGGAAAGTGATTCAGAAGAAGGATTCCTCCGGGCGGCCGGCATGAAACGCGCAGGGAAAAAAGATTCACAGAAAAGGCATTCTGTGATAAAAATAAAACAGACGACGCTATTTTTCACGGGAGGTTTTTTGTTATGTCCGATGAACGGGCTCTGACCCTCGGTGTGAAGATAAACGAAAAAAGCATCACCGCCCTCGTTATCCTGATGCTTCTTCCCAATCTCCTTGGGGTGCTTCATCTTTCAACCCCCTGGGGTTTCAAGATCCACTTCTTCCAGTATGCCATCTTTCTCGCGGCCTTCGTCTTCGGCCCGATCGGGGGAGTATTGTCGGGATTGGCCGGTTCTCTCTATGCGGCTTGTTTGACGACCAACCCCTATATCCTCATCGGAAACGCCCTTCTCGGTCTTTCTACGGGATACTTTTTCAGGAGCGGCCATTCCTACCTCCGCTCAGCCCTTCTGGGTTTCGGCATCCAGATCCCCTGGCTTGTGGTCACGGACTACTACATGATGAACCTGCCTGCCTCATTTATCGGGGGACTTCTTGTTGCGCTCACCCTTACCAATGTCCTCTGGGCGGTGCTGGCCGGCATGAGCACCGGCCCCCTGAAGAGACATCTGGAATGATCCAGCCCGATTTCTCGAAATATGCCCTGGCGCTCATCCATGAGGGGAACGTTGTTTACACCTCGAAGAACCAGGGGTTAGTACCCCTGGTGGAATGTATCGAGGCCTGCTCTTCACGGTATCAAAACTGCCGCCTCCACGACAGGATCATCGGCCTTGCCGCCGCAAAGCTCGTCGTGGCTTCGAGGATGATCATATCGGTCTTTGCCGGGGTCTCTTCACAACCCGCCGCAGAATTTCTGCAGAAAAACCATATTTCTTTGGAATCGCTCCTGACCGTTCCCCACATCATAGGCCGTGACGGGGCCTCGATCTGCCCCATGGAACAGCGAGCCATGGCAACGGAGGATGCGGACCTTTTCCTCACAGAGATGAGGAATTTTTTTCGAAGCCCAAAGGACGAAAGCTGAAGGTTTCTCGTTAAAAAGGCGCAACAATGCCCTCGCCGGACGGGCGGGCAAAAAAAGCCCCCGGGGTGCTGACTCCCGGGGGCTTTTTTCTCCACATGACTACTTTACGGCATTCTTGAGTTCTCTTCCAGGGATGAACTTCGGAACATTCTTGGCGGGAATCTTGATCTCTCTGCCCGTCCGGGGATTTCTCCCCTTTCTGGCTGCCCTCTTGGTCACGGCAAAAGTTCCGAAACCCACGAGGGTTACCCTCGCTTTCTTTTTCAATGCCTTCGTGATGGTCTCGAAGACACAATCGACCGTTTCAGCAGCTGCTTTCTTTGTTTCTACAACCTTTGCGACTTCGCTTACCAAATCAGCTTTATTCATCTCACCCTCCTTTTCTCATGATTTTCTTAACTTCTGTCCGAGGTCTACCCGGTGTTCCAGGTTAACGGGTCGTGCCTTTCCTCCTTGTGATCGCCCTCCTTTCTCTTTTAATAAGACGCAGCACGCAGGCGCCTTTCATGGACTTCCTTGTGGGACTGACATTCAACGCAAAGATTCGTGGTCGGGCGTGCCATCAGTCTCTTCAGGGCAATGGTTTCTCCGCAGTCCTCACAGATGCCGTAGGATCCGCTGTCGATCTGCTCGAGGGCTTCTCTCAGCCTTTCGAGAAGCTCCCGCTCCCGTTCCTTTACAATCAGGCTGAAGTCCCGGTGAGAGGTCAGGGAGGCTACATCGCTCGGATCGGGAAGGTTCAGGTGAATACCCCTGATTTCTGAAAGGGACAGGGCCTTAGAGGTTAATTCGTGGATCATCGCAACGAGCATCTTCCGAATTGTTTCGAACTCTTTCCTTTTCATTTTTCCCCCCTTCTATGTTTTTTTCGAGATGCGCTGTCCTAAAGCGATCCTTTCTCCTAAACCGAACCAGAAATGCTTTTTTTCAGGCCTTAACGGCCGCCCGAAATAGAGCCTATTTGTTTCTATAAGTGGATGCATTTCTTGTGCCTCTAATCTTTGATGCTGCCAAAATATTTACCTGTATAATCAGCCATATAGCCATTTATCGTTGCATCAAGTTCCGTGTCTTTGGGAGAATTTGTTCGGAATTCCGGCATGTGTCAAAAGACCAACGTTTTTTTTGCTTTGATTATTGACAGTGTCGAATCGATGCAAACCGTCAGAGTTGCTGCAAGCCCCCAGACGGCCCGGAATCGAAAGGGGAGAGACTGATTTTTTCAGGTCGGGGATAAGAAAAAAGGCCCATTGCGTGACAGGAGGGTATGAAATGAAATATTTTCCCGGAGAAATGAAGGGCGTGTTCCCCTCGGGGGGGCCATGGCATCAAATGTGTATTGATATTGATAATGGAGTGACCGAAAACTTCGAGAAAGGATCATCCATGTATTCGATCGTCCATCCACGTCACACCCTGGCAGAGAGAATTGCCCTGCACATCATCGTCATTCTGGCCTGGCCCTTTGACAAACTCTGCGGGTTCCTCCGGAGGTGTGCAGAGAAAATGCACGATATCGACCTCGGCAGTGTGGACTTTTAGGCGTCAGGACCGACGGCCCGGGTAATCCGGGCTCACACCATCAGGGTTTTTCACGAGGACCCTGCCTTCACAAACCACCCGGCTTACAGCTCCACAAGCGTATAATGAATCTCCCCCAGGCCGATGGTCGTCCCGTATCTTGTAATATGCGTTCCGTCGACGTGAGTCGCTTTCTTGAAAATATCTACGTTTCGTTCGTTTTTCAAAACGAGCTCGAATGAGGCCTGGTCACAGGCCACCGGGTCTGCCGATGCGACCAGACCCACATCCTTACCGATGACCTCCGAATCGGGCATACAATCGCAGTCTTTCGTGATGTGATTGACGAAATTGACACAGACACAGGTCTTGCCCTTTGCCGCCCCGAGGGCATATTCCGCGCATCGCTCCATCGCTTCAAGACTGGTTGCGCCGTGCCACGGAATCTCAATGGCTTCATTGCAACAGATGGCAATGCACTCCGCGCAGCCGATGCAGCGATCGGGCTCGATGATCGCCTTTTCATCATCCCGCATGGAAATCGCATCGGCCGGGCAATTTTCGACGCACTGGCCGCAGGAGATGCAGTCCGCGTTCACAGTGGGCTTTATCTTGGAGTGCATCTCCAGTTTGCCGGCCCGGGAGCCGCAACCCATGCCGAGGTTCTTGATGGCACCGCCGAAACCGAAGAGGATATGTCCCTTGAAGTGGGATATGACGATGATGGCGTTCGCCCGCGCAATGCGCTTCGCAACCTTCACCTTCGAGAAGATCCTGCCCGGGATCCCCACTTCCTCCTCCTCTTCGCCGGACTGGCCATCGGCGATGACGATCTTCGTTTTCAGGGCTTCAAACCCGTGCTCCTTCGCAATGTTCAGGTGGTCCGTGGCGTTGAGCCTCATTCCCCTGTAAAGGGTGTTCGCATCGGTCAGAAAAACTTCTCCCTCGAGAGGCTTGAGCGCCTCGACGACCGGCCGGATGTGCCCGGGGGAGACATAGCACGTATTGCCCTTCTCCCCGAAATGGACCTTGATAGCCACCTCATCACCTTTTGTAATCTTCCTCTTGGCATCGGCGAGGGCACTTTCAAAAACGGTCCGGATCGTCTCTGAATCGATCCGTTTGGAATAATAGACTTTTGGCGCCATGCTTTTTCCTTCCTCCCTCTTCGAATAACAAAATCACGCTCGCGTTTTTTCCCATACCTAAAATCGCTCTTTTTGCCAAGCTGATTGTCGCCCGCTCCCGTCGCGTCAGGACAACCGCACCTTTTCTGATATCGGCCAAAGGACCTTTACAAATCGAGGGGCCATCGTTATATATAGAAGCAGGAAAGCCTGTTTTTTCTGAGGAATTTAATTTCATTTTATGTTATAGAAATTCCTGTAGATTCTATAACAAGGAGGGTGAGAAATGGCTTCGTCGCTGCCCGAAGGGGAAGAAATCCGCAGAGCAATCAAGTGGATATCGGAAATGCGCGAGACCCAGCCCGACCGAAAGCTGAGCAAGCTGGTGGAAGAAGCAGCCCTGAAGTTTGATCTCTCGCCCCAACAAACGGATTTCCTCTACAATTTCTTGACCAAGAAACTCTGATGACGGGGAATGCTTCCGCCATGCCTTCACGCATAACCGCCCAAGGGGTCACCGTGAAGGAGGAAAAAATTTCAATCAATCCGGTATACCATAATGAAGGTCCATACACTCGCAGCAGCAGAGGTCGTCGATACCGCACTTAACACTCCCGGCAGGAGCTTCCAGGGTTCCTGGCTCCCGGTGAAACTGGAGTCTTTCAGGGCCCCGGAAATTGCCCACCCTCGGACATCAAGCCCCCCTCATCGGCTCACCCGGCCGGATGACAAACCTGATCGAAACGACGAACGGCAGGATGCCGTATTCCTCGGCGGGATCCTGTCCTTTTATGGAAAGACCCGTGACGGATCGATCATCCTCAACAGGGCCCGGATCAAAGGCATGAACATCGACACCTGGGCCTGATCTAAAGCCCCTTCCTCCGAAAATCACAAACCCGCAACAGGCAACATGCCTTTTCTCCATGGCCGAAGGGACCTTATCCCGCCTACTGAAAGCCCTCCAAAGAAAATGATCGCGACGCCGCAGCCGTGTAAACAAGCACTTGACCCCCGTGGAAGAATCTAATAATAGAAAATGGCCCACGCTGCAAATCAGCAGGTCAATACCGAAGGGCTCTTCCGTATTGGTATAAAATAACAGGGGGATGAAATCACATGTTAGCCTTTGCCGACAAACTGTTGCACGTGACGGAACAACACGCTAAGGACATCTCGGATCAGTGGTGCAAGGCCGTCAAGTCGAATCCCAGAACGCCGGCGCTGCAGGTGATAACCATGGACAAGTGCACGGAGTTTGCCATCGAATTCTATGGAAATTTAAGACGGATTTATTTCGACGAGCCCCCTTACAGGCAGGTCGAAAGATATTTCGAGAAATATGCCGAGGACAGGTTCCGGGAGGGATTGCCTCTTCACGAGGCGATTTACGCTCTCGTCTTGCTGAGAAGGCACATGTGGCTCTACGCAGATTTCCAGGCGATCTTCCTGACAGCCCTCGATCAGTATAAGGCCGTCGAGAGCATCAACCGGACGATCCGCCTCTTCGACCAGGGCGTCTACATCATCACCAAAAAGTACGGTGAGCTGGAGAAGGACCGGAAAGACAAGATATAGGCCTCTAGGCGCCTGCGAGGATCATTTCCAACATTTGAAAGCCCTTCCCGATTCTACAATCGGAAAGGGCTTTTTGATATCACCCCGGAAGGCCAAAAGACAATCACTTCGCCGCCCCCGGGAGGAGAAGCTGGTTTGTTTTGGACCTTGATTCGCCCACGTTGGTGACGTAAATCGCCGGCTGGCCCATCACGGGGCAGAGGGTTTCACAGATCCCGCAGCCGATGCAAAGCTCGAGGTCCACACGCGGCCGCTTCACACGGATGACCCGTCCCTCCCGGTTTCTCACGTTGGTCTCCTCGAGCCATATGGCTTTCGGGGAGGTGGGACAGGCCTCCTGGCAGACTATACAGGGCGTTGCATGTGCGTAGGGAAGGCAACGCCCTTCGTCGATCATGGCAAGACCGACTTTGACTTGCTGTTTTGCCTCCAGTTTGAGCCTCGCGATGGCGCCCGTCGGACAGACCTGCCCACAGAGCGTGCAGCGGTATTCGCAGTAGCCGATCCGCGGGATCAGGATTGGTGACCAGATCCCCTCCAGACCCGCCTCTAAAAGGGTGGGCTGAAGGCCGTTGGTGATGCAAACCTTCATACATTCCCCGCACTTGATGCAGGCCCTCAAAAATTCCCGCTCTTCCAGCGCGCCCGGGGGGCGGATGAGCCTGGGGTTCACATAGCCGGGTTTTGAATGGGCCGTCGTCCTGATGAGCGGCACGGACACAATGCCGGAGGCGAAGGCGATCAGGACGTTGCGCCTTCCCAGATTGAGCGCCGCCGGCGTCCCCCTGGTGGAGAATCCGAAGGAGACGGCGTTCCTCGGGCAGAGATCGTCACAGTTCATGCAGTAGAGGCATTCGCCCGACTCCCACCGGTCTCCATCATGGATCGCGCCACCCTGGCAGATCGTCTCACAGGCCCCGCAGGCGTCACAGCCCTCGCCGAGCGACCTGCGAAGGAGGGCGTAGCGGGACAGGATCCCGAGGAGTGCGCCGAGCGGACAGAGAAACTTGCACCAGAACCTCCTCTCGATGAGATTCAAACCCAGAACGGCCAGAAAGAGAAGGCCGATGAAGGCACTCTGGACAAAGAGGGGCTGTTCGAAGGCAAGAACACTTCTTTTCAAAAGGTCATAGAGGAATTCCGACCCCTGAACAATGATCGGGGGATTCCAGTGGAAAATCGTGTCGAAGAAGGACCTCACTGCATAATTGAACAGGGGGTAAATACTGGCCGACAGAGACCGGATGAGAAGCGACAACGGGTCGAGAATACCCGTGAGATGTAGCCTGAAAAGGGAGGCTGCGAGAATAAAAAGGAGAATATAATATTTCCAGCGGTAGAGACGCCTCCGGTCGCCGATGGGGCGCGCCTTCCGTAAGGTACCCATCATGTTGTTCAGCGTCCCCAGCGGGCAGACCCACCCGCAGAAGACCCTGCCCAGAAAAATGGTGAACACGATCAGGATAACCGAGAGGTAAAAGGCGAGGGGAACGGTGTGGGATGCCAGCACGGTCGTGATGAAAACGAGAGGGTCGAAGTCGAGAAAGAGCCGGACGGGATAGCCGAGATCGTCATACCCCTTTGATTCGGTCTGTCTGAAGAGGAACAGGAAAAGGAAGAGAAAGATCGCCTGGGAGGCTCTACGTATGTTCTTGATCATGAATTAAAATCACTTGGGATTGGCAACGGGTCCTCATACCTGAATCTTTTTGATCTTGAGTTTCGCAAGATCCATCACGCCGAGGCCGGCCTTCGCTCCCAGCCGGACATAACCGAGATCACTGCCCTTGAAGCCGAAGAGGGTCGCACCGAAGGAGTCGATGGCCACCTGATCGGTGCCGACGGCAACGAGGTTGAGCCGTTTGACATCGCTGAGGCTTCCACCCGTGGGACCGTTCGCCGTGAGGATCCTGACCGCATCGAGGACCGTGAGTGTCGGCTTGACGGCTCTGGCGATATCGACGAGACTTTCATCGATATTCTGGTGGATCCGGCTCCGCCATCCACCCATTACGCCCATCCAGTTCTTCATGGCCAGGGTGAGTTTCGACAGGCCATGGTCTTTAGCGATGGGGACATTGATGACCTTGTCGGCCTCCAGAACATCCGCATAGAGGGGCCACGACTTCAGAGCCAGCCCGTTCATCTTTACGTCCCTGTACTTCCTGTCGTCGATATGACTCACCTCGGCGCCGGCAGCACCCGCCGCATCGGCGATCCCGCTCTGCTTGTAACATCTTCGGGAATCGCTCACCGTCCGATCAAAAACCCTGACCTTTTTTGCACCGGCCTCGTAGCACATCTTGACGATCGTCCCGACAACCTCGGGATTGGTGGTTGCAGCGTATTCCGGCGTGCGGTCCCACCCGATGTTGGGCTTCACGACAACGACATCCCCCTTGGTCACAAACCGCTTCATGCCGCCCAGGACATCGATGGCCGCCCTCGTGATCTGCGAAGGCGCCGCCCCCTGGGCCACAGCCAGGTCCACTCTTTCCGAGGCCTCGAGCACGCGGAAGACAAGCCCGCAGGCGCCGGGCAGGGTGAGCCCCGCTCCGACCACGGCGGTATTCTTGAGAAATCCACGGCGATTCATATCACAAGCCCTCTTTCATCCCGGAGTCTTACGCCTTGAATACCAACCCATACAGGCCGACAAAAGGATGGTGATCGCATCGGTAAATTATCAGGTCGGGTGAATAAATGCCAAGATTTTTTGGTGGAGTGCTTTTTCTTTCGTTTCAAGACGAATTTCTCTGGATTTTACCTCAGCCAGTGTTTATCATAATGAAAAATAAGGAGGTTGTTTATGAGGCGAAGACGACTCCTATGGGTGAGCGGTTTTGTGAGCGTGATGTTCCTGTTTATGTCGGCCCAGCCCCTTTTCGCGGCTGACAGAACGGTCAAGCTCCTGATTCCGGACTGCGGGTGACCCGCCACGGCAAGCAGGGTAAGTTATATCCTGGGAAAGATTCCTGGCGTGAAGGAATATCAGGTAAACCAGTTTACGCATACGGCCGTCGTAACCTTTGACGACGAAAAAACGAATCTCGAGACGATCGTCAAAGTGCTGACCGACGACGGGTTCCCGCCTTCAGGTCAGCCGGAGTTGGTAAAATAAACGTTAAACAAACACATTTCGAGAGCCCGGAGGTCCATGTTTCTCCGGGCTTTCTTTGAAGAAGCTGGGGGAGGCTGAAATGAAAGATGCCTTCGAAAGGGCCCTGAAGGGTTATGAAAAAAAATACGGTCTGGAAAAGGCCGCTGAAATTCAGAGTCAGTTCGACGAGTTGAAAGGAAAAGTCATCGCCGACAACGAACACTTCCTCGAATGGCTGCCGCTTCGGAAAAAAAACGAGACAATCGAATCCCTCCTGCAGGGTGTGTACAAAAAGCTTATGGGCCTGATGGAAAAGGGGGGGTTGCTGTAATCCCTTCACGCCTCAGGCCGGACCATGAATCCCTCGGGCCTGCGTCATTTCGGCGTTGTGACATCCCGGTTATTCAAACTCGAAACCCCGCCCTGGCCGTATCTCTTTTGACCGACCCGGATGTCGTGAAGAGGCCTCGTCACAAAAAACCGAGCACAGTCGAAAAAAAGGAGGTCAGAATGGAATTTAACGTCCTGGTCGGAGGAGAGGCGGGGCAGGGCATGTTCTCGGTAGAAATGGAACTGTCCGAGCTTCTTTCCAGGCTTCATTATCATTTCTTTGCCACCAAGAACTACATGTCCAGGATACGGGGTGGCCACAATTTTCACATGGTCCGCATCGCCGGGGACCCTGTCCACGCCCTCTCCGGTGATCCCTGGGACATGATCATCGCCCTCGATTCAGAAACCGAGCAATACCACAAAACGGATTTGTCAGTGTCGGGGGTCTTTCTTTCGCCGGGTCAGGTGAAGGAAATGGAGCAGGTGGCCCGTGAACGCTTCGGGGGGGTCACCGCAACAAACACCATGCTCGTCGGGCTGATCCTTGCGGCCATTGGATGCCCGCAGGATAAATTTTCAGGCATCGTCGGTATTTCTTCAAATCCCGATCACCTGTCGGCAGGATTCGAATTTGCCCGCCGCTGGGGGGTTGCCGGCCGTTACCCCATTGCACCGAAGGCGCCGGCCCACTGCAAGTTTGACGGCAACCAGGCCCTGGCGCTCGGGGCCCTTCTCGGCGGCTGCCAGTTCATGGCCGGTTACCCCATGACCCCCGCCACCTCGATCATGCACTATATATCCACTGTTGCCCTAAATCACCCCGTTCATTTCGAACAGGCAGAGGACGAGATTTCAGCCATCAACATGGCCCTCGGGGCATCCTACGCGGGGCTTCGCTCACTTGTGGCGACATCCGGCGGGGGGTTTGCCCTGATGCAGGAAGGCATCTCCCTTGCCGGCATGACGGAGACACCGCTTGTCGTCATCGTGGCGCAGCGTCCCGGCCCGGCAACGGGCCTCCCGACCCGGACCGAGCAGGGGGACCTGAACTTCGTTCTTCACGCCGGGCACGGCGAGTTTCCCCGGGCGATCTACGCGCCTGGTTCCCTCCACGAGGCCATGATCCTGGCCCGAAAAAGCTTTCATGTGGCCGATGGTTGCCAGACACCGGTCTTCATCTTGACCGATCAATACCTCGCTGATTCCGTCCAGATGATGATCGAAGAAATCACCTCTGAAATCATCCGGCGCGAATACGGCTCTTTCGACTCGTCGTACAATCGCTACAGGCTGACAGCCTCGGGGCTGTCTCCTCTGGCCTGCCCGGGCGCAGGCGATGCCCTCGTCAGGGTCGACTCCGACGAGCACGATGAAGAAGGGAAAATCACGGAAGATCTCGGCCTCCGGACCCGGATGGTCGAGAAGCGGCTGAAGAAATCTGACTTCCTCAAGAAAGAGACGGTCCTGCCCACCTTCACCGGGGATCCGGGGTCCGATGTGATCGTGATCAACTGGGGTTCAAACAAACTGATCGTCGAGGAGGCCGTCCGGAGGATCGCCGGGGGCGGGGTACGGACAGGGGCCCTTCACTTCAGCCAGGTCTACCCCCTAACGCAGGACATGGTGAAACCCTTCAACCTGAAGGACAAAAGGATCATTTCAGTCGAAAACAACGCCACGGGGCAATTCGCCGGACTCCTGAAGCGGGAGCTGGGGATCAGCGTGGATCATCAGATCCTCAAGTACAATGGCGAGTGCTTCACGGTAAAAGAACTCTTCCAGACCCTCAAAAAGTATCTATCTTGACGGAGGCTTGAAGATGATTGCCAGAAAAGAGAGCGCCTGGTGTCCGGGGTGCGGAAATTTCCCGATTCGAGACGTACTGGAAAGCGTCCTGCAGGAATTGCCCGGCCCGGCTAACAAGGTCGTGTTGACCTCGGGGATCGGCCAGGCGGCCAAGATGCCCCACTACCTGGAGGTCAATTATTTCAATGGGCTTCATGGACGGGCGCTTCCGCTTGCCGTGGGCATCAAGCTGGCCCGACCGGACCTGACGGTCATCGCCTACTCCGGTGACGGCTGCAACTACGGCGAGGGGGGAAACCACTTCATCCACACGATCCGGAGGAGACTCGACATCACGATTCTCACCTCCAACAACCAGGTCTACGGATTGACGAAGGGCCAGAGTTCACCCACAACCGACCGGGGGGTCAAAAACCTTCTCGATCCCCAGGGGAGCGAAAACATCCCGCTCAACCCCGTGTCGCTCGCCATCACGATGGGCGCGCCTTTTGTGGCCCGGGGATTTGCCGGGGAAAAAGACCATCTGAAATCCGTGATCAGGGAAGCCATCCTCTTCAAGGGTACCGCCCTCGTGGACGTCCTCCAGCCCTGTGTCACTTTCAACAGGATCAACACCTACGGTTGGTACAGGGAGCGGGTCTATACACTGGATAAACCGGCGAAAAACCGGTACGAAGCCCTCAAGCTTGCAGACGCCTGGGATACCAAAATCCCGATCGGCGTTCTCTTCCGGGATGATTCGGCCAGAAGCCGTGAACTCAAAACCCTCTTCGGAAAGTCTATCACGAAGGAGGCCGTCGAGCAGATGGTCTGCACAAAATGCGTGATGATGAGGTGATGGAATATTGTTCTGGATGCTGTAAAAGCCGCTCGAAATATGCCGAGAGATCCTGTAAATTAGAGCGATAAAAAATTCCTTATGAGGTGTTCCTATGACGATCAAGGTCATGCCGTGCCTGGACATGAAAGAGGGACGGGTAGTCAAAGGCATCCATTTCGTCGATCTGAAGGATGCGGGAGACCCCGTTGCGAACGCGGCCTTCTATCAGAAAGAAGGGGCCGATGAACTGGCCATGCTGGACATCGCGGCAACCCTGGAAAACAGAAAAACACGGCTGGAGTGGGTGAAAAAGGTCTCTTCGGTCATTGACGTCCCCCTGACCGTCGGTGGGGGGATTTCGAGTCTCGAGGATATCGAGATGGTTCTTACCGCAGGGGCCGACAAGGTCTCGATGAACAGCGCGGCCGTGAAAGACCCGAAACTGGTGGCCGTGGCTTCAAAGGCCTTCGGAAAAGACAAGATAACCGTGGCGATAGATGCGAAAAGAAACAAGGAAATGCCTTCGGGATTTGAGCTCGTTGTGGCAGGCGGTACCAGACCGGTCGGGAAGGATGCCGTCGCCTGGGCCCGGGAATGCGAAAAGCTCGGGGCGGGTGTCCTGCTTCCAACAAGCATGGATGGTGATGGTACGCAGGCCGGATATGACATCGAGTTCACAAAGGCCGTTTCAGGCGCTGTGAAACTCCCCGTCGTCGCGTCGGGCGGTGCCGGAAAACTCGAGGATTTCTACGAGGCCGTCATCAGGGGGGGCGCCGGTATCCTGCTTGCTGCCTCGGTGTTTCATTACCGCATCCTGACGATCAAGGCCGTGAAAGAATACCTCAGGGACCGGGGGCTCAAGGTCAGTCTTTAATAAACGCACGTCTCGCCCACAGGGAAACTGTTTGTGACATTCAAAGATAAGCTTTCAGAAATCAGTATGGTCCCGCTCAGGGCGCTCAGGGTTGAGGTCATGCAGGTCAACCTCGGTTATCGCTGCCTCATGGCCTGCCGGCACTGCCACGTCCAAGCGGGCCCCGACCGGGTGGAACTGATGGACAGGGAGAACATCGAATGGGTCCTGAAGGTTCTCAAAAAACACCCCTCTATGGTTCTCGATCTCACCGGGGGGTCTCCAGAGCTCAACCCCCATTTTAAATACCTCGTCCGCGAGGCAAGAAGGCTCGGCCGTCACGTGGTATGCCGGAGCAATCTGACCATATTCTTTGAAGACATCGGGCAGGAACTGCCGGATTTTTACCGGGATCAGGCCGTGGAGATCACAGCCTCACTTCCCTGTTATACGGAAGAGACCGTCGACACGATACGGGGCCGGGGAACCTTTCAGAAGTCGATTAGGGCCCTCCAGCAGCTCAACGCCATGGGCTTCGGCCGGGATTCCACGAACCTGAGGCTGAACCTCGTCTACAACCCGGAGGGCGCATTCCTCCCCGCGGCAGAATCTACCCTCGAGGAGACCTATAAAAAGGCACTGAAAGAAAGATACGATATCATCTTCAACAGGCTCTTTACCTTTTCCAACATGCCTGTCGGTCGATTCCGTGACCACCTGATCCGGACAGGTCATCTCGAAAAATACATGGGGACACTCAGGAAGGCCTTCAGGCCGGAGACGGTGCAGGGCATCATGTGCCGGCACCTGATCAACGTCCGGTGGGACGGGAGGCTATTTGATTGCGACTTCAACCAGGCCCTGAGACTCCATCTCCACGAAGGCTACCCCCAGCACATCCGGGATTTCGACCCGGATGCGCTTTCGGGAAGGGAAATCCGTATCGGCGATCACTGCTTCGGCTGCACGGCCGGCCAGGGCTTCACCTGTGGAGGGGCGATCCACTGACACACCGGGTGGTCTGTCCGGTATAAAACGGCAATTTCAGCGGATCATAGACCGCCGGTGTGCCGCCAGTAAGCCTCGTTCCTGATTCGCTCTTTCTTCTTTGGTTTTTTCCTTGATATGAACAGGACCAGCAGGACAACAATCAGGGGCTGTTTTGCCGAACTCTTCATCATCTTTTTGATGAGTGCTCTCTCAAGTCTATCGAAAAGGCCCATGGAGATCACCTGCCCGGTAGGAAAAATATTCGGTCGAAAACTCTAAAAAAACCTTTTCTTTGATAAGATTAAGCCCGCAGAAAGTCAACGAAAAAGGCTACATAAAAAAGGATGCCAGAAGAAGGACTCTGTAGGCATACCAGTCCACACTTTCCGACACCAGGAAGGCCGATACCGATGCGAGGGTGACCTGCCAGTTGAGGAAGCAGGTGATGATCGATGCCGCGATCATCCATACCCATGTGGCCCAGTCGCCCCAGTATCTCTGCACGACATCACGAAATGAGAAGGTGAGGCCGATCCAGAAAACGCCGGCTGGAAAGGAAAGTCCCCCGATGGTGATGATTCCGAACCAGATGACAAAAGCATTCCCGAGAAGGATGCTCAGAAGATAGAGCAACGCCCAGAGCCATTTTTTAACGGCCCGGTCCACAGATCGATTCAAAGGTGCCTCTCCTTTGACTCATCCTGGACGGACGATCTTATTTCATATTTGAGGGAGGGGATTCAAGCCGGCTTTTCATCCTGCCGTCGAAGCACTTGACGACCCCTGCGGAGATTGGTAGGCTCGAGGCGTTTTGATGCAAGTCCTCCATAGGGGTAGACAAAATGCGGATCGTGACGGCCGCCGTCATCGAGCGGGACGGCAAAATTCTGATCGCCCGGAGGAAAAAAGGCGATCGCATGGAGGGGCTTTGGGAATTCCCCGGCGGCAAGCTGGAAGGAAATGAAAGCCCCGAGGAATGCCTGAGCAGAGAACTTCACGAGGAATTCGGCATCGAGGCTGAAATCGGGGATTTCCTCCTCTCGAGCCCCTATGAATACCCTCATCTGAAGATTGAGCTTCTTGCCTACAGGGCGACATACATCACGGGGGATTTCAAGCTGAACGACCACGACGAGATCCGGTGGGTGTCACCCTCCGAGCTGGGATGCTATGATCTTGCCGGAGCTGATGTCCCCGTGGCGGAGAGCCTCATGAAGGGCGCGTCTTTCACGAAATGAAGGAATCCTGCCGCGTACAATTGAATAAAATCATCAAGGAGGTACCATGGACGTTTTCACGGCGATGAAGGAAAGAAGAAGCTGCCGGAGATTCCTGCCGGAAGCGGTCGACGAAAGGCTTATCGAGCAGATCCTCGATGCCGGCAACTGGGCGCCCTCACCTGCCAATCAGCAGCCCTGGGAATTCATTGTGATCAGAAATGCGGCCGTCAAGGATAAAATCATCAAGGAAGCTGAGCCGTTGAAGCGGAAACTACTCGAGCGAAGCGGCTGGAAATGGCTGGACAGCTACCGTATCGATTTCGTCAAAGAGGCTCCCGTCATCATCGCCGTCATCGGCGACCCCCAAAAAAGCGGTGCCGACATGTTCCTCGACGAGGGAACCGGCCGGGGTTATCTGGAAGCCTGCTCCGCCGTTGTCCAGAACATGATGCTCGCGGCCCATGCCCTCGGGTTGGGAAGTCTCTGGTTCACCCTCTTCGAGGGGGGGTGGCTCGGAAAAATCCTAGGGCTCGATCCAGGGAAGGATCCCGTGGGCCTCGTCTGTATCGGGAAGGCTGCCGGCGGCCCGACCCCCGCAAAGCGGAAGGACTTCAAGGAAAAGACTGTTTACATGGATTGATTCATGCCACGCAGGGTAACCATCTTGATCCAGCCGGATCGCATAAGACAGCTGAACGACCGATTGCCACAGAAGGGCCGTTTTGTCCTTTACTGGATGCAGGCTTCCCAGCGGGCGGAATACAACCATGCCCTGGAGTATGCCGTCTCCCTGGCAAATGAACACCGCCTTCCCCCAGTCGTTCTCTTCGGGATCACCGACGCCTTCCCCGAGGCGAACCTGGGGCACTACACCTTCATGCTGGAGGGGTTGAAAGACGTCGAGGCCTCGCTGAAAAAAAGGGGGATCCAGCTCGTCCTTCGCCGCCAGTCGCCGGAGAAGGCCGCCTGCGACATGGCAAAGGAAGCGGCCCTGGTCGTGACGGACCGGGGCTACCTCCGCATCCAGAAGGCCTGGAGAGAGCACGTGGCAAGTTGCGCCCCCTGTCCCGTCATCCAAGTGGAATCCGATGTCATCGTCCCGGTGGAGGTTGCCTCCGCGAAAGAAGAATATGCCGCCGCGACCCTGCGTCCGAAGATCCAGAGGCTCCTCGATTCATATCTTCTACCCGTCAGGGAATCCCCCGTCGGGAAGGACTCGCTTTCCATGCGCCTTGGTGGGTTGCCGATAGATGACCCCGGAGAGATTCTGCAAAGCTTTCCCATAGAGAAGACGGTCCCGCCTGTAAGAACCTTTCGGGGAGGCACGGCCAGAGCAAAGACGATCCTGGGCGATTTCATCGAGCAGAAACTAAAATACTACAGGGACAGGCGAAACGATCCGGCACTTGACTTTTCATCGCACATGAGCCCTTATCTCCACTTCGGCCAGGTATCCCCGCTCTATGTTGCACTGAAGGTCCGGGAGAAGAAGGGGGTCTCCGAGGAAATCAAAAGCGCTTACCTCGAGGAACTTGTTGTGAGGCGTGAACTCAGCATGAACTTCGTTCACTTCAACCCCCGCTATGACTCCACGGATGCTCTCCCCGACTGGGCCCGAAGGACCCTGAAGGAGCACGGCAAAGACCGGCGGGAATATACCTACAGCCGTTCCGACCTGGAGAAGGCCCGGACGCACGACCCTTACTGGAACGCCGCCCAGGAAGAGATGGTTTTGACCGGCAAGATGCACAACTACATGCGCATGTACTGGGGAAAGAAAATCCTGGAGTGGACGACCACGCCCGAAGAGGCCTTTCGCGTCGCCCTTTACCTGAACAACCGCTACGAGCTCGACGGGAGGGACCCCAACGGCTTTGCCGGCGTGGCCTGGTGTTTCGGCAAGCACGACAGGCCCTGGACGGAAAGAAAAATATTCGGCAAGGTCCGCTACATGAACGCCGCCGGCCTGGAGCGGAAATTCGATATCAGGGCCTACGTCAGGAAGGTAAACGCCCTGAAGACATCGGAAACCCCTGTCGCCAAGAAACCCTGATACCCGATTATCCGGAATAGACGATGAAAAAAATCCTGCTGACGGTCACGCTCTCTCTCCTCATGGTCCTCTCGATCCTGCCGGAAGCACAGGGCACGGAATATCGCTCCGATATTGCCTCCGCACTGCTGCGGAAACATCTTGAGAGGTCTTCTGCCGCCAGGATTTCATGCGCGGGGCGGGTCATTTGCTCATCAAGGATCCTTCCCAAATTCTACGCCAGCCGGGAATACAGGCTCGCCTGGTCCAGCGAGGAGACCCTTCTTCCCCAGGCAGGCGCCCTTATAAAATTCATCCGCGAAGTGGACAAGGAAGCCCTGAACCCCCTAGATTATCACCTCGACATCCTCGAATACCTCCAGTCGGAGATGGCCAAGGCAAAAGCCAAAGCCGAGAAGCCGCCGGCCTCCCTGCGGGTCGACTTCGACCTGCTCATGACCGATGCCTTTTTGCTTTGCGGATCCCACATCGTCTCCGGCCGTGTGGACCCGGGAAAAATACACGAGGACTGGTTTGCCAGGAGACGTTACGAGGACCTCGCGAGTGTCCTGCAGGTCGCCCTGGAAACGAACAGCGTCGAGGAGACCCTCAGAAGCCTCATTCCCAAACATCCGGGATACGAAAGGCTGAAAAAGGCCCTTCTCGATTACCGTCGAATGGCCGCCGGAGAGACCTGGCCGATTCTACCCAAAGGGGAGAACCTGAGAAAAGACAACCCCTCCGAGGGAGTCATCACCCTTCGGAAAAGGCTTTTGCTCACCGGTGATCTTGCCGCTTCACAGAACACGGGAAACGAACGCTTTGACGACGCCCTGGAGGAGGGGGTGAAAAAATTCCAAGGGCGCCACGGGATCGAACCGGATGGCGCCGTGGGCCGCCAAACGAGGCGGACGCTGAACACGCCCATAGAAACACGAATCCGTCAGATCGAACTCAATTTGGAACGATGGCGATGGCTTCCTGCCGAACTCGGCCAGAGGCACATTCTGGTCAATATCGCTAGCTTCGGCCTCGAGGTTGTCGAAAATGACAAGATCGTCCTGCCGATGAAGGTCGTCGTGGGGAAGAACTATAAGCGAACCCCCGTCTTCAGCGGAAAGATGACCTACGTGGAGATAAACCCATACTGGAATGTCCCGGCAAGCATCGCAACGGAGGAGCTCCTGCCGAAAATTCAGAAGAATGTCGGTTACCTGAAAAAGGAGCAGATGAAGGTTTTACGGGATATTGACACAAAGCGTTACGAGTTCGTCAATCCCGGGGAGATCAGCTGGCATGAGCTCTCGGAGGACAACTTCCCCTACCGCCTGCGGCAGGAACCGGGCCCCAAGAATCCTCTCGGCCGGATCAAGTTCATGTTTCCGAACAAATACGGTGTCTACCTGCATGACACATCCGAACCGGCCCTCTTCGAACGAACGCGTCGGGAGTTCAGCCACGGCTGCATCCGGATCGAAAAACCTCTCGAGTTTGCCGAGTACGTCCTCCGGGATGATCCGGAGTGGACAAGGGATGGCATCGAGGCAGCAATCGCATTGAAAAAAAACAGGGTCGTCATGCTGCCCGAACCCATTGCCGTGCACATTCTCTACTGGACGGCCTGGGCGGATGAGGATGGAACCGTAAACTTCCGGGATGACATCTACGAAAGGGATGAAGACCTGACGAAAGCTTTGAAGACGGTGACGCTGACCCCTTGAAGCACTACCACCGGCGAACCTTGCCGGTATCGACGTGGACAAAATGCCTCCTGGGGTAATACCCGACGCCGCCGGACTGCAGGGAGAGCGCCGCCCTTGCAAGCTGCCGCATGCTTCGATCCGGCAGCCTGATGTCAACAGCCATACCCTCCATGTGAAGACTGTTCCGGGCGACCCTTCGGCTCCGCCTGCGAAGAAGGGCATTTGTCTCCGGGGAACGGTAGGCCGAAACGACGTGGAAGGGCCCGCGCGAGTTGAGTTTTTCGTTGAGATCGTAAAGAAGGTCCAGGAGTCGCGGGTCGACCTCCCTGACCTCATTCGTGCGGTGATCCCGAAGGAGGTAATTGATCTCCTCCAGCGCCTCGGGCACATAATCTCCCTGGCACCAGTAGACCCTGCTCCACTCCTCGCCCGTGCGGGTATTATAGAACGAAAGTATCCTCTCGGGGGCGGAGTCAGGGATGGAGTCCGGCTCGGCATCCGCCGGCGCCGCCTGGGGGGCATCCGGAGAGATGCTGGCAGAGACAAGGCGGGGGGTCATCATGAGAACAGCCGCAGCAGCCCCGAACTTCATGAAGGAACGGCGGCTTATTTCCATCCGGAGAAGATCAAGATAGTTCATATAAGAATTCATCAGCCCCTCCTCCTGTTCTGGGAATCCTTAGGGTATCATCGGACGAAAATCGCTTCGACTTTATTATGACTCTGCAGTGAAAATCAAGCATAATTTTATTATTTGAATAATATCAGATGGTTATCGTCAATTGGTTGCACGATAAAAAACCTCCGCGATCGAGCTGCGCTGCCGTGAGATATCGTCCCCTGCAAATACAGGTCCATAGGGTTTTACATTCATTTTAAAATGGGTTATAAAAAGGGCCCTATGGGATCAACGGCCGGCAGAGCCCTGATAGGCCAGAAGCTCAAAGACCATGTCATCTCGTTCTGCAAGGAACACGGGGCGGACCTCGTCGGTTTCGCCCCCGTGGAGCGCTGGGATGAGGCCGGGGAAGTCCCCCCGGATTTCTGGCCCCGGGCGCTCTGGCCGCCGGCCCGGACGGTCATCGTCATCGGAATCGAAATGCCGCTTCCAATCGTCGAGACGACACCCTCCGTTCTTCACAAGGAACTCTACCGGACGGCCAACCGGAAGCTGGATACGCTGGCCTATGATCTGACCCGGCATCTCAACCGGATGGGGTTCGCCTCCTTTTTTTTCGGCCGTGACGTCTACGCCAACCTCAAGGCCCTGAGGGAAAAACCCATGGCCGCGTTCAGCCACGTCATGGCCGCGAAATACGCCGGCCTCGGGACCATCGGTGTGAGCCACTGCCTGCTGACACCGGAATTCGGGCCCCGGGTCCGTTTTGTCTCCGTTTTCACCTCCGTCGTCATCCCGCCGGATCCGCTGGTTGAGAAAGACCTCTGTATCAAGTGCGAACTCTGCGCCCTGTGCTGCCCGAAGAAGGCCCTCACGATGAAAGAGGATCACGTGATCGGGGACTACGACAAGATGGCCTGCCTGGAGATGGCCGAGGAACTGACCCGGCGACGGTGCTACCCATGCGGGATATGCACCAAGGTTTGCCCCATCGGAAAGGATCGGTCACTCTACAAAAGCAAGGGGCTTCGCAAGAAATACCTCCGGGAAGCGGAGGCACTGGCCGCAAACCCGGAAGACCCCGATTACAAAGCCTGGAGCCACATCCGGAAGTACGGTGTTTCCGGCTCCGAAAGCGACAGGGATTCTGTTAAGAAGAAGGAGGCATAGAGCATGGCGATATCAAATCTCGATCAGTTCTGTCAGCAATTCCATGCCTTCCTCGGGGAGAAGCCCGACATGGCCCGGCTGATCGATTCCGGAGGCTCGATGCTGAGAGAATTGATGCACCAAAAGGACTGGTTCGGCGACATCCTGCAGAAGGTCCTCTTCGACCGGGCGTTCAGCGAAAGCCAGAAGGCCGGCATATGGCCCAACGAGATCACCCTCCACAGAAGCCCCGACAGGTCTTTCCAGGTCATCTGCTATATCTGGGGGCCTTATCTTGCCGACACCGTCCATGATCACGGCTCCTGGGGAATTATAGGGAGTTTCACAAGGCTTATCCGGGAAAGGAAATACAAGCGCCTGGACGACGGTAAAAGGGAGGGTTATGCCGAACTGGAGGAAACATCCTCGACCGTCCTTCAGCCGGGAGAGTTTACCAGCGTTCTTCCCCTGAACAAAGGGATCCACCGCATGGAAAACGAAAGTAATGACGTGGCCGTCACCATCAACGTCTATGGCCGCAGCATCCGGAAGGGTTACATCCAGTTCTTTTACCCGGAGAGCAAAGCGGTCGCGAGGGTTTATCCCCCAAAACCCCTCAAAGAGGCTCTCGCCATCCGGACCGCGGGTTCTCTGCGCGCGCCCTGGAGCGAGGGTCTCCTGGAAAAGGTCCTCTCGAGCGACCTGCCCGACCACATCAGGAAGGAAGGCGAACACTCCCTCGCCAGGCTGAGATCATCCCTTTGATATTGAGGTGCAAATTTGTTCGAGCGACTGATAACCCTCTTCAGACCCTATATCGACCTGACCGTTTGGATGGGACTTTGCTTTGCGGCCATGCTGGCCGGTTCCTACTTTACCCACCCGGGGCTTCCTGTCTGGTACGCGAATCTTCTGAAGCCCGAATGGACGCCACCGAACTGGGTGTTCGGCCCTGTGTGGTTTGTTCTCTACACGTTGATGGGGGTTGCCGTCTGGCTCGTATGGCGGCAGGGGGGGCTTTTCCGGACGAAGCTTCCGATCACCTTCTTTGTCGTCCAGCTCCTGCTGAACGTGCTGTGGTCCTACCTCTTCTTCGGCCTTCGCGCGCCCATGTTCGCCTTTGTGGAGATCGTCGTCCTTTGGCTCGCGATCCTGGCCACGACGATCGCCTTCTGGCAGGTCAACCGTCTGTCCGGACTTCTCATGCTCCCGACGCTCGTCTGGGTGGCCTATGCCGGAGTTCTCAATTTCTATATCTGGCGGATGAACCTCCCCTGAAGGCAGGCCGTCCTAATCCATCGCAATAAATGAAGAGTCGCTGATTCCCTCCAGAAGCTGAAAAGACTTGATCCTCACAGCGAAGACTTCCGCATCCGGGCTGTCCGCGAACTTTTTAAGGTGGGGATGTTTCTGCAGGATTCGGGCAAAGGCCTCTTTCCTTTTGGCTTCCCCCTGGATCCTGTGAAAAACGCCGTTTATGGTAAGGGCCTTCGTTACCTCCCGCCCACCGGCCTCCTCGCGGGTATCAATCAAAAGGCTAACCTTTTCATTCTGGAGGAGGTTGCGATACTTCTTGGTCTGCTTGTGAGTCATCATGTATATTTCGCGGCAGTCATCGTCGGTGGCGTAGGACATGAGCGAGCAATGGGGCTCGACACCCGAAACCGTTGCCAGTACGCAGGTGTCCTTTTCCTTCGCCAGGGCTTTCATCTTCTCAAGCATCTTCTTTGACCTCCCCGTCCGGATTTCGAAACACCCGAAGGCTTTCACCTTCTGTGGGGACTCTAGCACCTTTGCGCCGCCCTTGGCAAGAAAAGCTTCCGGAGGGGTGTCCAAGTTTTCTTTGATTTTTTTCCGTCATTCTATTACAAATTTTCCACTATCTTCGAATCCAATCCGAAAAGAGGGGGGTTGATATGACGACCGACAGGCAGGACAAGATCCGTATCGGGATCAGCACATGTCTTCTGGGGGAAAACGTCCGTTACAACGGCGGTCACGCCCTCGATCGCTTCCTGAAGGACACCCTGGGCAAGTGGGTGGAGTATGTCCCGGTGTGCCCCGAGGTGGAATGCGGTTTCGGAATCCCGCGGGAGACCTTCCGGCTGGTCGGCGACGCGGCGAACCCCCGGTTCATCACGACCCGTACGAAGATCGATTACACGGACCGGATGCTGACGTGGGCCCGCAAGCGCGTTGCCGAGCTCGAAGGGGAGGACCTTCTCGGCTTTATCTTCAAGAGCGATTCCCCCTCCAGCGGCATGGAGCGCGTCAAGGTCTATGACGAAAAGGGCATGCCGCAGAAGAAAGGCGTCGGCCTCTTTGCCAGGGCTTTCATGGAGCATTTCCCTATGACCCCTGTCGAAGAGGAAGGCCGCCTTCACGACCCGGTGCTTCGGGAGAATTTCATCGAGCGTATTTTCACGTACAAGCGTTACTGCGACATCATGGAGGGGAAGAGCCGCCTCGGAAGCCTCGTGGACTTCCACTCAAAGAACAAACTACTTCTCATGGCCCACAGCACCAAACACCTCAAGCAGATGGGAAGCCTTGTGGCCCATGCCAAGGAACGGCCCGTCCGGGACATCGTCGATGAGTACGAGACTCTTCTCATGGAGGCCATGGCACTGAAGCCGTCAGCAGCGAAGCACACCAACGTCCTCCATCACATGATGGGCTACTTCAAGAAGGAACTGACGGCGGATGAAAAGCGGGAAGTCCTGGAGGTCATCGAAGAGTACCGCAGGGGGCTCATACCCCTCATCGTGCCCGTCACCCTTCTGAACCACTTCGTGAGGAAGTACAACCAGGCGTACTTGAAGACGCAGACCTATCTCAACCCCCACCCGATGGAGCTGCAGCTTCGCAATCACGTGTAATACACCAGGTTCGCTATTGCCGTTTCCTTCCATTTGACTTCCGAACGACGTGTCGATACCATAGAATCATGACCGGACCTGACACGAGAAACATCACGCACCGCCTCCTCGCCTGGTACGAAAAAAACCGCCGGGAACTTCCCTGGCGAAGAACACGCGACCCTTATGCGATCTGGGTCTCCGAGATCATGCTGCAACAGACCCAGGTCGACACGGTGATCCCCTACTTCAACCGGTTCCTGAAACGGTTTCCCACCATCCGGAGCCTGGCCCGGGCGTCACGGGATGACGTCCTCAAGGCCTGGGAGAATATGGGTTACTATGCCCGCGCACGACACCTCCACGAAGCGGCCGGGCAACTGGTAGAGGTTCACGGCGGAATACTTCCCGCAACATTCGAGGACCTCCTTGCCCTCCCCGGCATCGGCGCATACACGGCCGGCGCTGTCCTGAGCATCGCCTTCGAAAAGCCGGTGCCCGCTATTGACGGGAATGCCCGTCGCGTCATGAGTCGTCTGATGGCCCTTCGCAAGCCCCCGCGGGAACCATCGGTTCAGAAGAAAATCGAAAAGACCCTGCGGGCGCTGGTGCCGCAAGACCGGCCCGGTCCATTCAACCAGGCCATGATGGATCTCGGCGCCACGGTCTGCCTGCCCCGGAATCCGGCCTGCGAAAGGTGTCCCCTCGTCGATATTTGCCTCGCCCGCATCAGGGGCCTTCAGAATGACATCCCGCCCGTGCCGAAAAGAACGGCACTTCCCCACCGGGATGTGACGGCGGGGATTATACGGAAAAACGGCCGGGTCCTCGTTGTCAGGCGGCCCGATAAAGGCCTGCTCGGGGGTCTCTGGAAATTCCCGGGCGGAAGGCGGGAGGACGGGCTGTCCCTTCAGCAGGCCCTCCGGCAGAGCATTCTCGGCGAACTGGGTATCAATGTTGCCGTGGGCCGGAAACTTCTTGCCGCGGAGCACGGCTTCACCCATTTCCTCATGACCCTTTATGCCTATTCCTGCAGACATTTGAAAGGCAGACCAAAGGCCCTGGAGTGCGCCGCGTGGTCGTGGGTACCCGTCGACGAACTCAAGAACCTGGCTTTCTCGAAGGCCGATCGCGAGATTGTCCGGGGCGTTACTGCATCGATGCATAGTAAAACCTTCCGAAAAGATAATCAAGGACGCCACGGGCACAAGAGAGGCCACTCATGACAAAGGAGCATTTTCCGGCCACACCAGCCATCCGGGCCCTACGGGACAACGGGGCGGATTTCACGCTCCACGCCTACAAGTATGAGGAAAGGGGTGGAACCGAGGTGGCCGCGAGGGAACTGCGCGTGGACGAATACCGGGTCATCAAGACGCTCGTCATGGAGGACGATCTGAAAAGACCCTTCATCATTCTCATGCATGGGAACAGGCAGGTTTCCACCAAGGACCTGGCCAGGACACTCGGCGTCAAGACCGTCCAGCCCTGCGACCCGGCCGCGGCCGGCAAACACACGGGCTACGTCGTCGGAGGTACGTCACCCTTCGGCACGCGGAAAAATCTTCCGGTCTACATCGAGGAGACGATTCTCGGCATTCCCCGGATTCTTATCAATGCCGGACGAAAGGGGCTGCTGGCAGACATGGCCACGAAGGATCTCGTCAGGATTCTCTCCCCCCGACCCGTGACCGTGGCAAGGTAGAACAGAAAAGCATGGACCAGGAAACCATTGTCATCACCTGCAGCAAATGCGGCGCAAAAAATCGCGTTCCGACGGCGAAACTGCATGACCAGCCTCTATGCGGCAAATGCCACGCGCTACTTTCCGTCCACGGGAAAGAGGCCCTGACCGTGCCGGTGACCGACGGCACCTTCACCCGGGAGGTCCTCGCCTCGCCGGAGCCCGTCCTTGTCGTCCTGTGGGCGCCCTGGTGCGCCTACTGTCGGATGCTTGCGCCCATCACCGAAAAGATCGCTATCGATTTTGAAGGCCGGGTGAAAGTTGCCAAAATGAACGTTGACGAGAACAGAGCCGTCCCCGCACAGTACACCGTCCAGGGGATCCCCACCATGCTTCTCTTCAGGGAAGGAAAGCTGATGGACCGGATGGTGGGCGTTCTCTCGAAGGAAGATATCGAGAGGCATCTCAAGGCCCTTTTGAGGTTGTCGTGATCGAGGCCCGTCATCGACTTCTCGAAGGCTTGAGAGACGGGATCAAAAAAGGCTTCGACGGATTCATCTGGATGATAAAAATCATCCTGCCCATCTCCTTCCTGACGGCGCTCCTGGACTGGAGCGGCCTTCTTTCGAAAATGGACTTTCTGCTCCAACCACTGATGAACCTGATCGGCCTTCTGGCCGCGGCCGCATTACCCCTCATTATCGGGATGCTGGCGAACATCTATGGGGGCATTGCAGCCATGGCCGTTCTCCCCTTCACGATCGAACAGATGACTCTCATTGCCGTCTTTCTCCTCATCTGCCACAATCTCGTCCAGGAGGGCGTTGTCCAGGCCAACTCCGGGATTCACCCCCTCAAGGCAACCCTCTTTCGGCTGACGACCGCCATCATTACTGTCTGGGCGTGCTCGTTTTTCCTTGACACGAAAAACCCGCTTGATGCCTCTCCCGGAGGCCTTCAGTCGGTTCCCCTGCCCCTTGCCGGGATGATGAAGAGCTGGGTCTATTCGATGTTCGGCCTTTCCCTGAAGATCTTCCTGATCATCATGTCCATCCTGACATTTCTCGAAGTCATGAAAAAGATGGGCTGGATCCATCCCGTTGTCCGGGCCCTGTCGCCGCTTCTGCGGCTGATGGGCCTCAGCCGGCAGGTCGGGATGCTCTGGATGACGGCGGTGGTCTTCGGGCTTGCTTACGGCGGCGCGGTGATCGTGGAGGAGGCAAAGGCGGGACACCTGACGCGGGAGGAACTCCAGGAACTGCACCTGTCCATCGGGATCAACCATTCCATGATCGAGGACCCGACCCTCTTTCTGTCCTTCGGGCTGAGCCCCTTCTGGCTCTGGGTGCCGCGGTTCATCATGGCCATTTTAGCAACCCGGCTCCTCACCCTCTGGGTTGAGTTTCGGAAAAAGAAGGGTTAATTCCTTTCATCAGGTATGTTTATTCCCCCGGTTTACGGCCTAGCGACTCCATCCAGGAGACGATCATCTTTCTTGCCTCTTCCATACCTTCCTGGTAGGCATCCTCGATATCGGTCTCACTCGTCCGGCAGGAGAGAAAAAAGGGGTTGTAGTGGATGGCTTTGAAATTCTGGGCCTCTTTACTCTCCTTCCCGAAGAGCCTTTCGATCATGGCCTCCGTTTCCTGTCGCCACAGGAGGAATTCCGGTGAATAGGAGGGTTTTTCCTTCAGTGCTTCAATTTTTTTGTAACAATCAAAGAGCGCCCTGACCGCCTCTTCTTTTCTCTTCTTCATCTCCCCACTTTTCACTGCACACTCATTTCTATTCGCCGAAAGCGGATGAGCGTGGATTCTGAACAGCGAAATTAGACGTGTTTTTGTTAACCGCTCTTCGCGAAGCGGAACGCCCGCAGCGCAAACTGTCTGAGTCCGAAGGGCGAGTTTTTGCGTCTGCAGTGGAGCGAGCGACGGTGCGGTCAAAAACCGTCTATTCGCAGAAAGAATCCCGCTCAGTCATTGTATCAATCTGTCCACTCACCGCTCGCCACTCATCACTAGTCACTGTGGTTATTCACCACCCTACTGTATCGTAAGCCATCGGTATTCCCGTACATGATCGAGAAATTCGAGCACAAGCGCCTGCTCGTCCTTCGCGCTCGCCTGTGCCGTGAAGATGAATCGAAGTCCCGGCGTATCCCTCATCCCGAGGAGTTCGATAAGGGAACCCGTCCGTGTTTTCTTCCCGAGGGTCTCCGCGACACGCACAAGGTGGGAAAACCGGATGGTGTACTCTGAGTGATCATTGAGCTTTATCTCCCTCGGGAACCCGTCGGGTGTGAGCCCCCTGGCGAGGTAATCCATGCCGGGCGGGATGATGGGATCGCTCGAGTGCTCACTGATGAAAGCAGGAATTCCCTGGCGGCAGATCGCTTCCAGGAGACGAAGGGCTCCGATATTGAAGTGAAACGTCCCCTTTTCCGGGATGGCAAGACCATATTCACGCACGTACCCAGCGACCTCCCCGGGGAGTTTTCCGGCAGAAAGGTCCGTCCAGGTGTCGAGATCGCCGATCACCTCGTTGAGAATCATGAGGTCGAGGCTCCGAAGGGAAGGCATCAGTTCCGAGATGTCGCCGTGGATGAAGGCGACTTTCGATCCCCACGACTTCAGACATTCCCGCTGTCTCTTTAGGAGGTTCGCAGATAAATCTACCATGAGCACCTGGCCGATCAATGACGAGCAGTTCTCGAGAAGCCCCCGCATCAGGCTCCCGTACCCTCCGCCGACCTCACAGATCCGGCATCCGGGTCTCATAAGCTTCATCTCCGCTAGCCGCCTCCCAACCATCTCCCCGTAGGACGAAAGCTCCAGGGCCTTTGAATAGGGGGAGTCGGCGGAGCGCAGGGACTCGGAGATCGTGAACTCCGTCATGAGATCGATCCGGCCGCGCCTGTGATAATGTCTTGTATCGTTAATCGGTGACATAACCGTTATATTTGGTATTGAATCATGAATTTTGCATTCATTTCAAAACTCAAATTTCATAACTCATCCTTCACCCTTTTTCCTTTTATAAAAAGGGCGTCCTGAGTTATAGTGCCTTATCAACTTTGATATCCGCCCGTCAAGGCGCGATATCACGTAAATTCCGATGGAATGCAACCGCTGCGGGATCTGCTGCCTCGCCAATATGATCGCCCAGGCCTGCGAGGAGGACCTCGCGCGATGGAGGCAGGAGGGGCGTGACGATATCCTGGAGAAGTACCGCTGGACGGCCTGGGCGGGGGACCGCCTTGTCGCACTCGAAGACGGGCACCACCTTCACGCCTGTCCCTACCTGGTCTGGGAAGAGGACCGGGCCGCATGCGCCATCTATGAAACAAGGCCAAAGGTCTGTCGAGACTTCGAGCCCGGCTCTTCGGAGATCTGTCCCCTTTTCAGAAAGAAGACTCTTCAGATCTGAACCGGGCAGTCAGAAGACCTACCTTGGGGGCTGAAACCCCTCCCCGCGGGTTTTCAGCCGTCAAATCATGTATAACAACTTGAATTTATGTTACATTTTGATAATTGTCTTTTGCCGTCTTTTCCGGTATTATAATAATGTTTTCAGCCAGCAGGCAGACACGGCCTGCCATCTTGAACAGGAGGATGCCTTGGAATCAGCCGAACAACCCCCGGGTTATGGGTAACAAAAGATCCGTGAAAGATTCCTGTCCTTCTCACCACATCACGGGTCCTTCCTGCCCGTAACCTCCTTTAAAAATCGAATAAAGCATGCAGATGCGGCTTAATGTGTCAGCCGAATAAGGACGCTTTTTCTGTCTTTCGATTCCGAAGGCATCCACCCCGATGGGCTTTCCTGTCTAATCGTCTGAAATCTTTTCAAAATACATACAGGGAGGTGTGCCATGATCCTCAAAATCATCCTCATCTTCATCGCTGGATTCGTCGTGGATCTTTTGATCACCAAGTACACGAGCGACGTCGCCCAGAGGAAAATCTTCCGGGCGACGGTGCTCTCCGGGATGATCACAGTAGCCAATTTTGTTCTTATCACGGTGATTCTGAAGGACTCCGCAACGAATGGCCTGATGAATATCACGGCCTTCGCAAGCGGGAACAGCCTAGGGACCTTCTTCGCCATGAAGAAGCTTTGATCCGACATGGAACCTGTTGAAAAGAGAATCAAATATCATTATTATGTGGTAAGATTCCTTTCTGAAAAGAAAACGGGACTTTAACGGAAGGGACACGTCCATGCCGCAGAAGATAAAGATCATTGTCGGGGCGTGCAGCCTGAACGCGGAGTTATCCGACACCCCCTGCGCGAAGGCCATCTACAAAAAGCTCCCCATCGAGGCAAAACCGAACGAATGGGGGGATGAGTTTTATTTCTCCATCGGCCTTAAGATGCCGCCGGATGAGACGGCGACGACGAAGGTCAGGGTCGGCCACATCGGCTACTGGCCCCCGGGGACGGCGCTTGCCATCTTCTTCGGGCGAACGCCCATGAGCGACAGTTCCGACCCCGTCCCGGCGAGCCAGGTGAATGTCGTCGGGATGATCACCGGTGACGCAACGGTCCTAAAAAAGGAAAAGGGTGCCCCAAAGATCCGGATCGAAAAGGGTTGAAGCAAAATCATTCGATCTGATAGATTACACTGCCGTTTAAGGTCATCCGAAAGGGATCTTGATCGTTCAATACATCAGAATGGGAATATGGAGGGTGAATTGAAGAAGCTTTTAGCTTTTATTTCCATTTTCGTTCTTCTCGGCTGCGCGGCCCATCAGAGGCCCGTCCTCTACCCCAACGCACAGCTGCAGAGGGTCGGGCAGGAACAGGCCCAGCGGGACATCGATCAGTGCATGCAGATGGCCGAGGCCTACGTCAAGAAGCACCAGGATTCGAAAGTCGCCGAGGGAGCCTTGAAGGGCGGGGCCATCGGTGCGGCAACCGGTGCCGCTGTTGGCGCTGTCAGAGGTGATTTTGGCCAGGTACTCGCTGAGGGCGCGGCAGGCGGGGCGGCGGCAGGTGCGACATACGGTATCTTCAAGGCCGCAGAGCCCAGCCCCGTTTACAAACAGTTCGTGGATCGGTGCCTTAGAGAAAAGGGCTATTCGCCCCTGGGCTGGGAGTGATAAGCTCGCGAGGCGAAGTTATGAGTTGTCAGTGGTGAGTTGTCGGCAAACCTCAAAGAGATTTAAGAAAACCGTCTGCTGTTTCCAGATATTCTTCCCGCTGTTTCTTACCCATCCGGTCGAACTGAAACGTCATGACCCGCATCCTGGGGTTTCCCGCGAACAAATCCCGGTGTTTGTGAATGAACCGCCAGTAGAGGGCATCCCACACATCACACCAGTCAGCCCTCGGAAAGTCGCTCATTTTAAGGATATAATTCGATGAGCTGATGTAGGGTTTCGTCGTTATGAGACCACCGTCGGCGTACTGGCTCATGCCGTAAACGTTCGGGACCATGACCCAGTCGTAGGCGTCGATGAACATCTCCATGAACCAGCGGTAGACCCCTCCGGGATCGATCTCGCAAAGAAGCATGAAATTTCCCAGGACCATGAGCCGCTCGATGTGATGGCAGTAAGCTGTGCCGGTTACGTGCCGGATCACATGGTCCAGGGGTTGGATCCCCGTTGTTCCCATATAGAAGGATTTGGGGATTTTTCGTTTGTGGTCCCAGAAGTTTGATTTGCGCTCCTTTTCTCCCGCAAGGAGATAGACCGCCCTCATGAACTCCCGCCAGCCGATGATTTGGCGAATGAACCCCTCCAGAGAATTGAGCGGGATACCATTTCTTATCTCCCGTGCATAATGCAGCGTCTCCATTGCCACCTGCGCGGGCGTCAGAAGCCCGATGTTCAGAGCCGGTGTGAGGACCGAATGAAAAAGGAACGTCTCTTCCCGGCTCATGGCATCCTCGTAATCGCCGAAATAACGAAGTCTTTCTTCGAGGAAGCTGTGAAGCCAAGAAAGGGCATCCTTCCTTGTCACGGGGTAGAAGAATTCTTCAGTTTCTCCAGGATGATCCGGGAAGAGGCCATCAACATATTCCCGGGCTTCTGTGACATACCGGTTCGAAGTCGGGAGTTTCAGTTTCGGGATTTTCGTCCCCTTCGGGAGCCTTCTTCGGTTCTCCGGGTCGAAGCTCCATCTGCCCCCTTGAGGTTTTCCATCCTTCACCATGATATCCAGGCGCTTTCTCTGCTCGATGTAAAAGGGCGTCATGGCAAAATGGGATTTCCCCGTGAAATATTTTCGAATCCACACCTGCGACGTGAGAAAGTTCGGTGTATCGGAGACTTCCACTTCAAGGTCCGATTCCTTCGCCTCCTTGAGGATGCGCTTTTCAAGTTCATAGTCAGCGAGGTCTGCCAGGAAGATTTTCTTAACGCCTTCTTTACCGAGCCGGTTCAGGAGTGTGCCGCCCTTTCCCGATTCCCTGTAATCCACATAGGATACCCGCAGGCCACGGGACCTGAGCTCATCGAGATAGAAGCGCATGGAGGCCCGGTGAAGGAGGAGCTTCTTTTTGTGAAACCGGATCCCCGCGGAGGGCTCGAAGAAGAATCGCGGTTCCTCGACAAGGATGACCGGCCTCTCTTTCGATACGAAGGGATGGCTCTCGAAGAGCTGATTGGGAAATACAAGAACCGCTTCTTTCTTCATGATCCAATACACGACCCTTCTTTAAGCACCCCGGCCGATCATCCGGACAGATGCAATGAAAGGGGGTAAAAAAGGATTTGTCCCCGGTCATGGTTTGTCCGCCACAATCCAGACCCGGAAAAAATAATAACCCTCGATGCGCGCAGTAAGCCCCTGACCATCAATCATATCCATGATCTGCCGTGGCTCGTGAAAATGGCTCCCCATGAGGAACAGGTTCTCCAGGAAGGCAACGGCACGGACGACGAAGCGTCTTATGTCCGGCTCCTCGATGGCCAGTCTGCCCCCCGGCCTCAGGACCCTCAGGCTCTCCCCGATGGCATCCCTCTGGTTTCGAAAGTGATGGAGGGCATCCACAATGAGCACCCGATCAAAAACCCCGTCGGGAAAAGGGAGAGCTTCCCCCATGGCACGGACAGGCCATAAATCTCCCTTCCCCGTGGTCTGCCTCAACATGAGTATGGAAAAATCGGTTACGACCGCCTTACCGACGAGGGATCTGAGCTGCGAGGAGACCCTTCCCGTTCCACCCCCCAAATCCAGGATCGGACCGGCGACGGGTAGTTTCAGGATCCTCATCAACCTTTCGGGGTCAGGCGGCCTTATGACGCGGTCGTAGACCCTGGCTACGTAACGGAAATGGTCGGTCATCTCGCTTCGTCTGAGTCCCGGACGAACCGGAAGAGACTACAGGTAGGAGAAGATTCTTTCGATCACGAATTCGAAGTTCCGGGCCACGTTCCGCCCTCCCCTCACGATCCCCAGGTGACCCGCCAGAAGGTACTCGGCCCCGAGCGTTGAGAGGGACCGGATGCTTTCCTTGAGCAGGCTGCTGTCACCCCCAGGGAAGTCTGTTCTTCCCACGTTCTGGCTGAAGATCACATCCCCCGAGAAGAGGACTTTCTTGGCCTGCCAGTATAGACTGACCGACCCCGGCGAATGGCCGGGGGTGTGGACAACCCGGAAGGTTTCCTCTCCCAGTTTGATTTCTCCGTCATTGAGGACAAGGTTCACCTGGACCTTCGGCGCTTCCAGTCCGAATAGCTCATAGAGGTAGGCGCCCCGTCCCTTCGTCATGAAATCCAATTCCGCCGCTGAGAGGGCGATCTTCACTTCGGATCCGCTGAAGATTTCGGAGGCCTCGTAGTGATCGGGATGGGAATGAGTGTTGATGATGTAGCGGATGTCCTCCCGCTTGATACCGTCCTTGTCCATCTGTCCCAGGAGCCCCGAAAGGTGCGCCTTCAGTCCCGGGTCGATGAGGGCCTGCACGCTCCCGCCGATGTAAAAGCTGTTGCAGTTATTTTCGAAGAAATTCTTCCACTCGTAAGCGTAAACGTCGTCTGTCAGCTTCATGAAATTTCCCTTTCTCTCCTTTTCACATCAAAAATGCCCGTCCATTATGCATTTCCGGGGCTTTGAGATCAACGAAAATGCATCCGGCCGGGGGACCACTTTCAATTAGCCCTTGTCACGCCCAACCGCATAGGTTATAGATTTTCACCCCCGGGACCCCGCAGCCGAAGGATCTCCATGGACAGGCAGAAAAAAGCTTACTTCTACGCGATATTGACCGTTCTGCTATGGTCCACCGTCGCCTCGGCCTTCAAGATCACCCTCCGCCATCTCAATTTCATCCAGCTTCTCTTCTACGCGTCATTCGTCTCCATGGCAGCCCTGTTTCTGATCCTCCTGTACCAGGGCAAGCTCCGCGAACTTGCAAACTTCTCAAATCGCGAATATCTCTACTCCGCCCTTCTCGGTTTTTTGAACCCCTTTTTTTATTACATCATCCTCTTCAAGGCCTATTCGCTCCTGCCGGCCCAGGAGGCACAGCCCCTCAACTGGACCTGGCCGATCATGCTCGTGCTTCTCTCCATCGTGATCCTGAAACAGCCCATCGGCCTCATGAGCGTCATTGCCATCCTGATCAGCTTTTCCGGCGTCTTTGTCATATCGACTCGCGGCGACGTCTTTTCCTTTCAGTTCACAAACCTGACGGGCGCGCTCCTGGCACTTTCGAGCTCAATCATCTGGGCCCTTTTCTGGATTTACAATATCAAGGATAAGAGGGACGAGGTGCTTAAGCTCTTTTTGAACTTCTCTTTCGGCTTCCTTTATACGCTTGCCATCGTCGCCGCCTTCGGGCAGTTTTACTGGCCGCCCCTCCCCGGTCTTCTGGGTGTTGCCTATGTGGGTCTTTTCGAGATGGGGATTACCTTCGTCCTGTGGTTAAAGGCCCTGAAGCTTTCGAGAACGACGGCCCAGGTGAGTAACCTCGTCTATGCCGCGCCCTTTCTGTCGCTTTTTTTCATCCATTTCATCGTGGGGGAGGAGATCTTGCTATCCACGGTGGTCGGGCTTATCTTAATCATAAGCGGGGTAGTCATCCAGCAGTTTGCGGGCAGCCCCCAGGTGAAATCATGAAGGCTCTTCAGAGAAAGATCAAACAACATCTCAAGGACGGGGGTGCATCCCTTGTGGGTTTTGCGGACCTGCGGGACCTTCCCGCGGAGGCACGGCGGTCCTTCCCCGTCGGCATATCGATAGCCGTGGCAATGAACCCGGCGATCATATCGAAAATCACCTGGGGCCCCACAAAGGAATACTTTAAGGAATACGCACGCGTAAACGCCCTCCTGGACCAGCTCGGGCAACATGCCCTCGACATTCTCAACAAAGAGGGCTTCAGCGGTCTCGCACTGCAGACGACGACAGAGAACTTTGACCGGGAAACCCTCCGGACGGCCCTTCCGCACAAGACGGTGGCCACGAAGGCGGGGCTCGGCTGGATCGGGAAAAATGCCCTTCTCATTACCGAGACCTTCGGTTCGGCACTGAGGCTTACGTCAGTCCTCACGGACGCGGCATTCGAGACAGCCCGGCCGGTGACCGTCTCGAGGTGTGAGCAATGTTTTACCTGTGTTGATTCGTGCCCGGGGAGGGCGCCGTCGGGCGATATCTGGTCTGCCGGGAAGGACCGCGATTCTTTTTTCAAGGCCCACGCCTGCTGTAACATGGCAACCGAACTATCCGCGAAGGCGGGGATCGCTGCGACGATATGCGGAATCTGTATTCCCGTTTGCCCCCGGACCAGGGCCTATCTCAACAGAATGGGTTATACCGTATGAACGAGTGGGGGGTTTTCGCCGTTTTCATCGCCCTGTGGTTCATCCTTAACCGCTATATCCTGCCAAGGTTCGGCGACGGAACGTGACTGGCCAAAAAGACTGACGATTCCTGTAAGGAACGCTAATCTCTCACGCCCGGGGAAAACCATCCCCCACACATTATCGCCGGTTCAGAGATCTCTGTTTGAAGTGGGATTTTAGGAGAATCAGAGAGGTTAAAATTAAAGGATAGTCATCTAGGGGATTAAGCATATAAAAACCCCCCGCCACAGTGGACAGGGGGTTTTTCTTGTTTATCTGATCCTGGTTAGCCGATGAGGTTTCTGACGGCATCCACGACCGGGGCGGTGAAGAGGGCCACGAGCAGGGTGTACATCGCGAAAGAGCCGATTGCCTCGCTCAGATAGATCTTGCCGTATCTTTGCTTCAGGGAGATGATCGTGAGCCCGCCGATGATGAGAGCACCGAGATGGAAGTAGGGGAAGTTATCCACGCCCGCTGCGGCGTATTCAGCAAAGCAGAAGGTTCCCGTTACAAGAACCATGAATGCCACCAAACCTACCATTGAAAGTGTCTTCTTCATATCCTTAATCCTCCTGAGAGTTTTTTATTTCCTATTTGCCATCTTGTTATTGAGAAAAGCATGCCAGACTGATCTGAATCAAAAAATTTTTATAACCTAACGAATTTCAACAGATTATTACGCCATCGCGATTTTTGACCATTTCCCGTAATGACTCATTTTTTAAAGAAACGTTCAATTCATTGAAAGAAATTTTTTAACGTCTTTATAAATTCCCGGAGCCCGGGCGGGGTGGACGAAACCGGATCTCCAAAAAACGAAGGAGAGGATTGCGCATTCCAAATCCACCTTTTTTCTGTTAACATTAATAAAAAAACAACATGTGTTGCAAGAATGCAAAGCCTTCTGAAGCTGACAAGACTGTTTTTGCCAATCATGATCGTGATTTCTGCTATTTCGGGATGTGTGCCTGCATCTTACAGAATAGCAGAGGAGTTCGGCAGGCCCCCGGAATGCCAAAAATTTCTCGATGGTGTGGACGAGGTGGTCCGCAAGGCCGGCACATCAGACGCATCTTGTATCCCCGTCCCCGGTTTTCCCTACCTCAGGACCAACCGTTTCCTTGCCGCCCTGAAAACCGACCTCAGAAATGATGCCCAACGAAAGGCGTGGGTTGAATGGATGAGGGAAATGGACTCAATAGCGAGAAGAAAGGAGATCCTCAACCTGCCCGACGCTTCCGTTCGGGCACTCATGCCGGAGGAAAAGGTGGACCGCGGACTCCTCCTGTCCCGCATGGGGACATGCTCCCGTGCGCTTTTTACCTCTGATCTTTCACGGAAGGATTTCCATGAAAGGCTAATCCCGCTTGTGGGCGTGCCCGACGAATACTCGACGGCCATGAGGGTGTTCGGGCTCTACCCCCTGGCATACATCCCGGAAAATATCATCACCCATAACGTCAGGGAGACCATCAGAAGCTGGTTTGAGACGCCGCCGGAGAAGCTCCCCGTTCAGGGGCGGCTTAAAACCTACGCGCCGGCTATCCGGGGTTTCATAAGCGAGAAAGAAGTGAGGGCCATCCTTGACGTATCCAGAAAAAACCCGCTGAACATTCCGAGGCCGGAACCTGAGGGGGAGAGGATGCTTGCTGTCGCCTTTGCACCGGTTATCATACAGGATGTGGCAGCATCTTATGACGAAATAGGCAGCGTCGCCTGGAAAGGAAAACTCCCTGACGTCGATATATCAAAACCGGGCGTCTACTATTATATCAGCCACGCCTTCCTCAAGAAGGATCCTATCCTCCAGATCAACTACGTATTCTGGTATCCTGAACGGGCTGGCGACAGGGCTCCCCGGATCGAGCACGGCCGCTTGGACGGGCTGACCCTCAGAATATCTCTCGATCCGGAGGGAAAGCCCTTCATGTGGGACGTCATGCACAATTGCGGATGTTACCACCTCTTCGCCCCGAAAAGGGATCGCATCGATCATATCATCCCGAGGGCCTTCGCCGTTGACCCCTTCGTTCCCACGTGGATGCCCGACATCAAAGAGGGCGAGAGGCCCGTGATGCGGGTCATGACCGGCTGGCATCAGGTCGAGGGACTTCTTGCCGCGGCTATTCCCGGCGACTTCACCCTCTACGACCTCACCCCATACGGCGAGCTGGAATCCCTGCCCCGGGAAGAACATGAACGGGTGAGCCTCTTTGATATGAGCGGCATCGGGCAGGAAACGGATCGGATCGAACCTTATATATTCTTTCCCATGGGGATCCCGTCCATCGGAAGCATGAGGCAGCGAGGCCATCATGCAATCCTACTGAGCGGACGGGCCCACTTTGACGACCCAGATCTGTTCAACAGCAATTTCACTTTCAAGTAAAACCTGCCAGCCATGATGCCTAACGTGAATCTGAGAAAAAAACACCCGCCTGATCCGGTGGGCGGCCTCTTTCCGGGGCCCTACCTGATTATTATTCTTTCGGCCCTTATTATCTTACTCGGCCTGACGACTTTCCCCGTTACGTTATGGGCAGAGGTATCTTCGAACCGTGTGTTATCGCTTGCCCGCCAGATGCGATCATTCTTCCAGACAATCGACAACTACAGTTGCGATGTTGAAAATATTTACTTCTTCGGGGGTTTCGAGGAGAAGCGATACCATCTCAAGTACTATTTCAAGAGGAAGGACCTCTACCGGATGGACTTTGTTCACCCCTTTGAGGGTATGACAATCTTCTACCGGGGAGGGGATCACGATTTTTCCGTGAGACCGATCCAGGCTGTATCGGCCTTCACCCTTCGTTTTTCCATCACGCACCCCCTTTTCAAGTCCCCGTCCGGGCAGCGGCTTGACCAGACAAGCATCGAACACTTTTTGGATTTCCTTTTTAAGAATCTTCGCGCCGTGAAACAGGGAAACCCCGAGTGGAGAGAATACGATGATCAGATCACCTTTTGGTTCTGGGGGATGGATTACATCGAGGGCAGGCTACCGGAGAAATACCTCATCACCATCTCAAAAAAGTTCTGGCTTCCCCTTCGCTTTGAGAGGTACGATATTAATGGGATAACCCAGGAAATCACTTTATTCAGTGACTACCGGATCAACGAATTTTTAAAGGAAGATTTTTTCACACCCTGACAGATGAACACCAAGGAGGGATCGAGGCCATGGCAGGAAAAGTGATTATTTACGGAAAGGCAGGCTGACCCTACACGGACGAGGCCAGGTCGGCTTATGGCAGCAGGGCTGAATATTATGACGTCAAGGCGCATTCTTCGAAACTGCAGGAGATGCTGAAGCTCTCCGGCGGTAAACGCCAGGTCCCCGTGATCGTCGAGGGGGACAAGGTGACGGTCGGTTACGGCGGTACCTGAGGGGTCTGACATGTTCGGCGGTCCGCCGAACAAAGACGGTTGAATGGTCAATGGCAGGTGACCGGTCTGAAAAGATGAAGTCGCTGCCTGACACCGTTATGTTTATTTATCCAGACCTTAACCCTTCACCCTTACCACTATACCCTTTACCCTTTTATGCAACCGACGGCCTTCAAGCGAGCCACTTTACGCGAGATACCTGCCCCGTGGACCGCTTCGACGACCTCGTCGATGTCCTTGTAGGCCTCGGGCATCTCCTCTGCCAGGGTCCCTTTGCCGGTCGCTATGACGATGACGCCTCGCTCGGCCATCTCTTTCTTGATAGCCCTCCCTTTGCCTGCTTTGATGGCCTGTGCGCGGCTCAGGACTCTCCCGGCGCCGTGGCAGGTGCTCCCAAAGGTCTCTTCCATGGCCCTCTGCGTCCCCACCAGGACATAGGATCCCGTCCCCATGTCGCCGGGAATGAGGACCGGCTGCCCCACGCGCCTGTATTTCTCCGACAGGGCTGGGTGGTTCGCCGAAAAGGCCCTCGTCGCCCCTTTTCGATGGACACAGAGCCTCTTCTTCACACCTTCGACACTGAATTCCTCGATCTTGGCAATGTTGTGGCAGACGTCATAGACGAGTCTCATGCCGAGATCGCGGGGGCTTATCTGAAGGGCTCTCCGAAGGGTCTCCCCCGTCCAGTGCATGAGCATCTGCCGGTTCGCCCAGGCATAATTGGCCGCGCAGGCCATGGCGGCAAGGTAATCCTGTCCTTCTTCCGACTGCACATAGGCGCAGGCCAACTGCCTGTCCGGAAGCTTAATCCCCAGTTTATTGACCTGCTTCGTCATCCGGGCCAGGTAATCGTCACAGATCTGATGACCGAGGCCCCGGGAACCGCAGTGGATCATGATGGCCACCTGGTCCTTCTCAAGACCGAAAGCGGCGGCCACCTTATCGTCATAGATATCCCTGACGATCTCGATTTCCAGAAAGTGATTGCCCGATCCCAGAGTGCCGACCTGATCCCGTCCTCTTGCCATCGCCCGTGCGCTGATCCTGTCGGGATCGGCCCCCTCGAACCGGCCCCCGTCCTCTGTGGCTTCCAGATCCTCCGCCGTGCCGTACCCGTTTTTCACGGCCCACTGGGCGCCTTCGACAAGAACCCTTCTTTCCTCCTTGGGTGCAAGCTTGAGCACGCCCGTGGAGCCGACGCCGGTGGGGATATCCCTGAAGAGCGCTGTGACGAGCTTCTCCAAACTGTCCTTGATATCGTCGTATTTCAGTTTCGTGGCGACAAGCCTGCACCCGCAGTTGATGTCATAGCCGACACCACCCGGTGAAATAATTCCATTCTGGAGGTCGAAGGCAGCCACGCCCCCGATGGGAAAGCCGTAACCCCAGTGGATATCGGGCATGGCAAGGGAGTACCGGACGATGCCGGGCAGGTGGGCGACGTTCGCCACCTGTTTGGGGCTTTCGTCCTTCTCGAGGCCCTTCATGAGCTTTTCGCTGGAATAGATGATCCCGGGGACCCTCATACCCCCAAAGGGCGGGATCTCCCAGCGGTACTCATCCATCCGTTTCAGTCTGATGTCAGACATCGAATATCACCCTTGCCTTCCACCCCCGCGGTGTTTCTTTCACCTCGGCCTGGTGGTAGGTCACCGCCTTGATCTCGTGCTTGAGGCTGTGCCTCGACCTGTCGAAGGCCTCGCCCCTGAGCGTCGCTTCGATCTTCCCGCGCCCGATCTTCCCGATGGAGAGCTTTTTCAGGAGCCAGTGCTCGCCGTTGTACAGGTAGAGGATTTCCCGCAAAAAATTGACCAGAAGGTCTTCACGGTCCCGCCCTTCAACGATGACCTTCCGGACCTCCTTCGGCTTGACGTGACGGAGATCGGCAATCAGGTCATGCACCGCCATCCCCGCGTTTTGATAGATCTCTTTTTCGTCTTTCCCGAAGACCTCGATGCGCAGGTCAGCGGTATGGTCGATTGGCTTGTATGTCTTCATGAATTGAACCGAGCGGAAAGAAATCCGTCCGCCTCAACTGTCTTCACCTTCCGTTTCCTCAGGGGCCGTGTCGTCTTCGGCGGTCTCCTCTTCCTTGCTTTCAGCCTCTCGCTCGACGCGGGCGATGCCCACGAGGCTCTCCTCGGATCCCAGCTCGATGAGGCGGACGCCCTGGGTACTGCGGTGGAGGACGGGAAGATCAGCAACCCGCAGCCGGATGATGTTGCCGGTATTGCTGATCAGCATGATATCCTCCTCGCCGGTCACCTGCTTGATGCCGGCGACGAAGCCGATCTTCTCTGTCGTCCTGATGTTGATGATGCCCTTGCCGCCCCTCGACTGGAGCCTGTACTCGGCCACCTCGGTGCGCTTGCCGTACCCGCGCTCGGAGGCCGTCAGGATGGTGTTCCCTTCGGTGAGGATTTCCATGCCCACGAGTTCGTCATCTTCATCCATCCGGATGCCGATGACCCCCATGGCCGTTCTCCCCATGGCTCTCACATCGTCTTCCTTGAAGCGAATGGCCATCCCCTTTTTGGTCCCGAGGAAAATCTCCTGGTCACCGAGAGTCTGTTTGACATCGATGAGGACATCTCCCTCGTCGATTGTGATGGCGATGATGCCGCCGGATCGAGGGTTCGAGAAGGCCTCCAACTCGGTCTTCTTGATGATCCCCTTTCTCGTGACCATGACGACGTACTTCCCGGGTTCGAAATCCTTTACCGAAAGAATCGCGGCCACCTTTTCTTTTTCCCCGATGTTGATGAGGTTGACAATGGCCTTCCCCTTCGCCGCCCGGCCCGCCTGCGGAACCTGGTACACCTTCAGCCAGTGGACCCGGCCCTGGTCGGTGAAGATCAGGATGTAGCTGTGGGTTGAGGCGATGAAGATATGCTCCACAAAATCCTCTTCCTTGGTCCCCATACCGACCTTGCCCCGGCCTCCCCTCCTCTGGATGCGGTAGAGGCTGGCGGCGTTTCTCTTAATATAATCTTGATGCGAGACGGTCACGACCATGTCTTCTTCGACGATGAGATCCTCGATGTCGATGTCTTCGGTGGAGGCGACAATCTCGGTCCGGCGCTCATCACCATAGCGCTTCTTGATGTCCTCGAGTTCTTCCACGATGATGTCGAGGACCTTCTGCGGATCGGCGAGGATCTCCTTGAGTTTCTTGATCAGCTTGACCAGCTCGTCGTGCTCGGAGACAATCTTTTCCCTCTCGAGCCCCGTGAGTCTCTGGAGTCTCATGTCCAAGATGGCCTTTGCCTGAACTTCCGAGAGGCCGAACTTTGCCATCAGGGCTGTCGCAGCCTCCTCGGGGTTCTTCGAGGCCTTGATGACTGCGATCACCCGGTCGATGTTCTCGAGCGCCTTGATCAGACCCTCGAGGATGTGGGCCCGCTCGCTCGCCTTCCCCAACTCGAAGATTGTGCGTTTGGTGATGACCTCCTTCCGGAAGTCGATGAACCGCTGGAGAAGCTCCTTGAGGTTGAAAATCCTGGGCTGGCCGTTGTCGATAGCCAGCATGATGATCCCGAAGGTGGACTCCATCTGGGTGTGTTTGAAAAGCTGGTTCAGCACGATACCCGCCACCTCGTCCTTCCGCAGGTCGACGACGATGCGGATGCCATCGTGGTCCGATTCATCACGAAGGTCGGCTATGCCCGTTACCTTCTTGTCCCTGACAAGGTCGGAGATCTTTTCAATGAGATTGGCTTTGTTGACCTGGTAGGGAATCTCCGTGATGATAATACTCTCCCGGTCACTGCGGGCGTTGCGCTCGATGAGCGCCCTGGCCCTCATCCGAATCGACCCCCGCCCCGTCGTGTAGGCCTGGATGATGCCTTCGCGGCCGTTGATGAAACCGGCCGTCGGGAAATCCGGTCCCTGGACGTGCTTGAGAAGCTGCTGAATGGTGATCTCGGGGTTTCGAACAAGGGCGATCGTCCCGTCCACGACCTCGCCCAGATTGTGGGGCGGGATGTTTGTTGTCACACCCACGGCAATGCCGGACGTCCCGTTCAGGAGGAGGAAGGGCGCCTTCGCCGGAAGGACCGTCGGCTCCGTGAGGGAGTCGTCGTAGTTGGGCACGAAATTTACGGTTTCCTTCTCCAGGTCGGCGAGAAGCTCGTCGGCAATCCGGGACATCCGGATTTCCGTGTAACGCATCGCCGCCGGCGGATCGCCGTCGACAGAGCCGAAATTGCCCTGGCCGTCGATCAGGACATAGCGCATGGAGAAATCCTGAGCCATCCTAACGATCGTGTCGTAGGCGGCGGCGTCCCCATGGGGATGGTACTTTCCGATGATGTCGCCGACGATTCGCGCGGATTTTTTGTAGGGCCTGTTGTACCGGTTCCCCATTTCGTACATGGCATAGAGCACCCTACGGTGTACGGGCTTAAGCCCATCCCGGGCGTCGGGGATGGCCCGGCCCATGATCACGCTCATGGCGTAATCCATGTACGATTTTTTCATCTCATCTTCTATGTTTACCGGAAGATTCCTCTGGTACATCTGTTCCATAGCTGTGCACGTGCTCCTCTTCTATCTGTCTGTTCCTCTGGAAATTTCCTTTCCTTCAATGATCCTGGGGGCTGGGGGATGAACGTTACCGCGTCTCGCGTCTGGATGGGATCATGAGATCATATGTCGAGATTGGTCGCATACCGGGCGTTCTTGTATATGAAGTCCCTCCGGGGTTCCACCTGATCACCCATAAGGGTTGTGAAGATTTCATCGGCGAGGAGGGCATCCTCGACCCTGACCTGGAGGAGCGTTCTTTTCTCGGGGTTCATGGTCGTTTCCCACAACTGCTCCGGGTTCATCTCGCCGAGACCTTTGTAGCGCTGCAGCGTCAGCCCCTTTTTCCCCAGGCCGATCAGATACTCGATGAGGGCCGGCAGGCTCTCAAGGGCCTTTTTGCCCTTTTCGTCCTCGTCGTTCACGACGAGCATAAAGGGTCTTTCCCCCAGGGCAGCCAGCTGGTTCATGAGCGTCTTTGCCTCGGAAAAGGTGGGTTCGTGGAAGATGTCTTCCTCGATGTAGGTGGCCTTCTCGATGCCGTTCGCCTTGATATTGAACACCAGGCTGTAACCACCGTGTTCCTGGTTGACCTGGGTGGAGTACTCAACCTTCCTTTCCCCGAAGGCCTTTCCCGTACGCTTGCCGATCTTCATCAGGGCATTTTCGGTCTTGAAGTCCGACGATGAAAAGGCGGGATCCCCTGCCAAAATCCGCATGACCTCCTTGTCCTTGTCCTCCCGCTCAAACTTGTCGAGGATGGTCTCCAGCCGCACCGCCCGGTTGATCAGGCCGAAGAGGCGGTTTCCCGTAATGGTGCTCCCGTCACCGGTCATGAGCTGGACCCGGTTGACGCCGTTTTCGAGGATGAATTTCTTCATTTCCTCTTCCGTGCCGATGTAGAGTTCCTTCTTCCTGTCCGCGATCTTGTACAGCGGGGGCTGCGCAATATACAGGTAGCCCCTTTCGATGAGCTCCTTCATCTGCCTGAAAAAGAAGGTCAGAAGAAGCGTCCGGATGTGGGACCCGTCGATGTCCGCATCAGTCATGATGATCACTTTGTGGTAGCGAACTTTACTCACGTCGAACTCGTCATCGCCGATGCCCGTTCCCAGGGCGGTGATGATGATCTTGATTTCCTTGTTCTGGAGCATCTTGTCGAAGCGGGCCTTTTCGACATTCAAGACCTTACCGCGCAGGGGGAGGATAGCCTGGAACCGCCGGTCTCTCCCCTGCTTGGCCGATCCGCCGGCGGAGTCCCCCTCGACGAGATAAATCTCGCTCCTGGCCGGGTCTTTCTCCTGACAGTCCGCCAGCTTCCCTGGCAGGGCGCCCACTTCGAGGGCGCTTTTCCTGCGCGTGAGTTCCTTGGCCCGTCTCGCCGCATCCCGCGCCCTGGAGGCTTCGAGGGACTTGTTAACGATGGTCTTAGCAACGGATGGACTCTCCTCGAAATAACTAGAGAGTTTCTCGTAAATGATGCCCTCCACCAGGCCCTTGATCTCGCTGTTTCCGAGCTTGGTCTTTGTCTGCCCCTCGAACTGGGGCTCCCTGAGTTTCACGCTGATGACGGAAGCGAGTCCTTCGCGGACGTCCTCGCCCTTGATGGACTCCTTATCGCCCTTGATGATGTTGTTGGCGATCCCGTAGTTGTTGATGACCCGCGTAAGCGCCGAGCGGAAGCCGCTCAGATGGGTTCCCCCCTCTACGGTGTTGATGCTGTTGGCGTAAGAGAAGGTGTGTTCGGTATAGGTGTCGTTGTACTGGAGAGCCACTTCGACGACGGTGTCATCCTTCTCTCCCTCGATGTAGATGGGCTTTTTGTGCAGAACTCCCTTGTTCTTGTTGATGTAGTCCACGAAGGAAACAATTCCTCCATCGTACTGGAAAACCCTCTTTTCATCGACCCGGTCGTCCATCAGCGTGATCTTGGCCCCCCGGTTTAGAAAGGCGAGTTCGCGCATCCGGTTGGAGAGGACATCCAGGCTGAACTCGATGTCCTCGAAAATTTCCTCGTCGGGTTTGAAGGTCACACGGGTGCCCTTCCCCTTGGTTGTTCCCACCGTCTTCAGGGGTCCCGTGGGCACGCCTTTCTCGTAGGATTGCCGGTAGACCTTCCCGTCACGCCGGACCTCCAGTTCCAGGTGGCTGGAAAGGGCATTCACAACGGACACGCCCACGCCGTGGAGGCCGCCCGATATCTTGTAGCTCTCCTGGGAAAACTTCGCGCCGGCATGGAGTTTCGTCATAACGACCTCGGCGGCCGACACCCCTTCATCCTTGTGGATGTCCACAGGGATGCCCCTGCCGTTGTCATCCACCATAACGCTGTTGTCCACACGGATCCTCACCACGATGTTGTCGCAGTAGCCGGCTGAGGCTTCGTCGATACTGTTGTCCACCACTTCGTAGACAAGATGATGGAGGCCGTCCTTGCCGGTCGTCCCGATATACATGGCCGGCCGTCTTCGCACGGCCTCGAGGCCGTCCAATACTTTTATGCTATCTGCACTGTATGTCGTTTCAGTCATAGGCGAAAAAACTCTCTCTCCCTTTCATATCTTGAGCGGCATGATGACGCACATGTACCGCTGCTCTTCCTGGGGTTTCACAACGGCAGGCCTCAGGCCATTCCTCAACTCGAGGAGAAACTTCTTTTCGTGGACCGCCTCGATGCCTTCCAGCAGGTACCTGACATTGAAACCTACCTCGGCTTCCTTTTCCTTGTAAGCCACCTCGATCTCGTCCTGGGCTTCTCCCACATCGGGGTTGGTAGAATTCAGTACCATCCTGTTTTCGAACAGTTTCATTTTTACGCCACTGTAACGCTCGCTCGACATGACATTCATTCGACGAAGCGCATGGATCATGGTGTCCTTTTCCAGCTCTAGGGTTACCCCCTTGTCCTTCGGGATGACGCGTTTGTAGTCAGGATACTCCGCGTCGATGAGGCTCACCTTCAGGACGACGTTGTTTTTCTTGAGGACGCAGACGCCCTTCTTCGCACCGAACTCGATCTCCTCCTCGCCGTCATCCACGAGTTTCCGGATCTCGTTGATGCCTTTCCTCGGGATGATGATGCCTTGTTCCAGCTCCGGCGATGCTTCCATGCCAGGCTGTATGCTCACCATGGCGAGACGGTGCCCGTCGGTGGCCACCATATTCAGATCGATCCTGTTCCCTTCGCGCTCTGTTTTCAGCAGGACACCGTTAAGGTTGATACGCGTCTCATCCGCCGACATAGCGAAGAAGGTCTGGCTGATCATGTCGGAAAACACCTGCCCTTTCATCTTGACGTAGAGGATCCCCTCATCGTCCAGGACCTTGGGATACTCCTCCGCAGGCATCCCCGCGATTTTGAAACTCGACTTTCCACAGGTCATTCGGATCCAGTTAGAATCGTCCATCTTGAAATGAACGAGTTCCCCCTGCATTTCTCTCAATATTTCAAATAGTTTTCTCGCCGCTACCGTTATTTCGCCGCCTGTGACAACCCTGGCCTCGTAATCGGCAATAAGACCGATTTCACGATCCGTCGCCACAATTTTAATCTTATCGCTATCCGTCTTAATGAGAACATTGTTGAGGATCGGCATGGTCGTCCTTCGATCCACAACCCCCAGTGTTCTCTGTACGCCACCCAGGAAAACGTCTCTTTTCAGATTGAATTCCATCTCGATCCCTTCCTTTTCTTGAAATGTTTAGTCCACAGCTATACTTATACTACAATATATTAATTAAAAGAATATTAGGATTAGTAGTAGGGCTTGTGAATCTGTGCATAAAATGTTTTTTTTAATAATTTGCCGTCTCTATGAGTAACAAATTGTGGATAGAGCGTTATAATATGTTGTTAGTCCCTGTTGAGCATATCTTCGATTTCTCTGACGGAAGCCATCATCTTCGGATCCCTGTCCAAAAGCTCCCTGACCTTGTTTGTTGCATATATGACGGTGGAGTGATCCTTGCCGCCGATCTTGGCACCAATATCCGGAAAAGAAAGGTTGGTCAGTTTCCGGGACAGATACATGGCAATCTGCCTGGGAATGACGAGATTCTTGTTTTTCTTCTGTGATTTCAGTTCTGATATCTTGATGTTGAATTTACCGGCCACTGTCTTGACGATCTCGTCGATGGTCGTCTCCCGTTTTTCACCCTGTTTGAAGAACTTTTTCAAAACCTCCTTCACGAGATCCATGTTGATTTCTCTTCCCGTCAGCGAGGCGTAGGCTCCAATCCGGATGAGGAACCCCTCCAGTTCCCGTATGTTGGACTCCGACTTTGAGGCAATGTAGTAGGCCACGTTCTGGTGAATGGTGATGTTGTTTTCCTGGGCCTTTTTCATCACAATGGCAATCTTTGTTTCCACGTCAGGGTGCTGGATATCGGCGATGAGCCCCCACTCAAAACGGGATCTCAGTCTCCCCTCGAGGTTCGGAATATCCTTAGGGAACCTGTCGCTTGTGACGACGATCTGCTTGCCAGAATCGTGGAGGGTGTTGAAGGTATGAAAAAATTCCTCCTGGGTTCTCTCCTTTCCTGCGATGAACTGGATGTCGTCTATCAGCAGCGAATCAATGTTCCGGTATTTTTCCCGGAATTTCGGCATCCTGTCATATCGGATGGAGTTAATCATCTCGTTCATGAACTCCTCGGCGGATACGTAAAGGACGTTCTTGTCCGAGTGGAGGGCGAGGGTTTGGATGCCGATGGCGTTCAACAGGTGGGTTTTTCCGAGACCGACTCCGCCGTAGATAAACAGGGGATTGTAGTTGCTGGCCGGTTGCTCGGCGACCGCAAGTGCCGCCGCATGGGCGAACTGGTTACTCGGTCCCACGACGAAACGGTCAAAACTGTAATTCGGCTTCAGGGACTGGTGAATACGGAGTTTCGTCAAATCGCTCTTTTTGGGGGGCTTTCTCTGTGTTTCCGTCTCTCTCTCTTCGGGTACCGCACCCTTTTCGGGGGGGGATTTATCCACAACAAAAGCAATTTTCATGTCCATCCCATTGGCCTTGGATACGGAAGCCTTGATGATTTCCGTATAATTTTCTGTTAACCAATCCTTGAAAAACTTGTTGGGCACCGATAGCTGGCAGGTTGTGCCTTCAAGAGCGCAGACCTTGAGGGGGCTGATCCAGGTCTCGAAATTTTGCTGCGTAACTTTTTCCTTAATAAATATAAGGCTTTTTTCCCAGATGTGTTCCAAGGATTCCTACCTTATACACAAGGTTGTGAACATTTGTTGATAAATCGCACAGCTTGTACCCATTACAGACAGAATACATATAAGCAAACGATTTGTTTGCGAAAAACCATTTAAAACCCCGGCAGAAGAACTTCTAAAAGAACAAACTCTCGTATTACCCGATCATCGGAGGAGGAACCGCAGAAGCCTGTCGAGCTCGTCGGGCGAGGAGAACCGGATCTCGATGGTACCGCCATTCTTGACGGTCCGAATCCGCACGCTCGTCATGAGGCTCCTCGAAAGCTTCCCCTCCAGATAGGCCAGTTGCTCATCTTTGATCGCTTTCCGGGTCTGAGAGGCCTTTTTTCTAAGCCCCCGGACCAGAAGTTCCGTTTCCCGGACGTTCAGGCCTTTATTCAAGATATCCCGGAGAAGCCGGACCTGTTCCGCCGCGGAGGATAGAGACAGGAGCGCCCTGGCATGGCCGGCCGTGAGTTGTTTCTTTGAAAGGGCCTCCCGGACCTCCGGGGTCAGTTTCAGCAGCCGGACGGCGTTGGTGACGGTCGTACGGTCCTTTCCCACCCGTGCCGAGATCTCCTCGTGGGACAGGCCGAATTTCTCCATGAGCGTCAGGAAGGCCTCGGCCTCCTCGATGGGGTTCAGATCCGATCGCTGGATGTTTTCAATGAGAGAGATTTCAGCCATATCCAGGTCCTGGGCTTCACGGACGATAATGGGAACTTCCTTCAGCCCCGCTTCCTGGGCTGCCCGCCATCGGCGTTCACCGGCGATGATCTCGAAGCCATTCTCGAGTCTGCGGACGACAATAGGCTGAATAATCCCGCTTTTCCGGATGGAGGTCACGAGATTCCTTTGCTCTTCGCCGTCAAATTCCTTTCTGGACTGGAAACGGTTCGGAACAAGCTCTTCAATCCCGCAGACGAGGTAGTTTGCCCGTTCTGTGACCTCGCCGAGAATGTCGGGCAGTAAGGCCCCCAGTCCCTTTCCCAGAGATTCTTTTGCCGGCATTTAAATCCTCCCGTTTGATAGGATTTCGTGGGCCAGTTCCATGTAGGATATGGCCCCGCGCGAGTTGACGTCGTAGAGGAGAACGGGGATGCCGTGGCTCGGACTTTCCGAAAGACGCACGTTTCTCGGGATAATCGTCCTGAAAACTCTCTCACCGAAGTGCTTCCTCACCTCTTCGGCTACCCGGTGTGACAGCCGGTTTCTCACGTCGAACATGGTGAGAAGAATTCCCTGGAGCGACAACGACGGGTTGAGCCTCGCTTTTACCAGCCTCACCGTGTTCAGGAGCTGCCCCAACCCCTCCATGGCGAAGTATTCGCACTGAAGAGGGATGATGAGAAAGTCCGCCGCCACGAGAGAGTTGATGGTCAAGAACCCCAGGGAGGGCGGGCAGTCGATGATAATAAAATCGTATGGGCTTCGCAGACCTTTCAGGACGTTTTTCAGCTTTCTTTCCCGGTCCTCCATCGTGACAAATTCTACCTCGACGCCGATGAGGTCCTGGTTCGACGGAACCACGTCGAGCGTCGAGATTAGCGTTTTGGTGATGACTTTTTCCAGTGAGACCTCCCCGATCAGGGCCCGGTACAGATTTTTTTCCTTGGTGGCGGCTTTATCGATGCCGATACCGCTTGTCGTGTTTCCCTGAGGATCGCAGTCGATGAGAAGGACCTTTTTTTCCGACGTGGCAAGGGACGCCGACAGGTTGATAGCCGTCGTGGTTTTACCCACCCCGCCTTTCTGGTTGGCGATCGTAATAATTTTGCTCATTATTTTTTCTGATCGGGAATCGGTTGTGGCTGGGTGTAATTTTGCGGCGATGCTAGCACAAAAAAGTGTTTTGTCAAAGGGAAATTTAAAAAATAATATCTAATAATTACAGATACTTAAATAAAATTTTTCGATCCGGCCAACCCCGAGTTATCCACAGGCTGCCGGGGCGGGGGCTCGGGGGGGTAAAGCACAGCAAAATCGACCGATTAGAAGGGGGTCCCGGAGAGACCCGGAGGCCACGTTTTTTTAAAGACAAGAATTTTTCGCCGGTCGGCCGTTTCGGGAAGAGAGAGCGCGTGGCTGTCAACAAAGACCATGCGGTTCGATGGGCAGAACGTGAGGGCGTCACGCAGTTCCTTTTCAACGTCGGCACCCTTCATCGCGATAAGGATGCCACCGGCGGAGAGGAAATGATTGCCCATCCCGAGAAGCTTCGGGAGTTTCAAAGTGGCCCGGGAGATCACTGTATCGAAGAATTCCCTGTAAGACCCTTCACGAATAAGGTCCTCCGCCCGTTTGTGGACGACGGTGACGTCATGGAGATCGAGCGTACGGACAAGGTGCTTGAGAAAGGATGCCTTTTTCCGCTGGGACTCGAGAAGACAGAGCTTCAGGGCGCCCATGCAGATTTTCAACGGGATGCCCGGAAATCCCGCACCGGCGCCGATGTCCAGCACCGCGACGTCTTTCCGGGGGAGATAGGGAGCAGCCGTTAGAGAATCGATGAAGTGTTTCACCGGAATATCGAGAGGGGACTTGACGGAGACCAGGTTCATTTTGTTGTTCCAGAAAAGGATCTCCTTCCTGTATGATTCCAGGAGTGAAATTTCCTTATCCCCGGGCGTGAGGCCGGTGAGGCCGGAGGAGCCTGAAAGGAGTTCTGCAAGGCCCTTTACTTTTGCGGGAGGGGACATCAATTCTGGATTTCCTCGACGGACGATTGTGAGGATAAATAGCAGAGGCGATACGGGAGGGCAATGAAAAACATGGAACCGCTCAAGGCCAGAAAAAAGAATATCACCCTTGTTCTCAACAAACCCAAACACGCGGGAAACATCGGTTCTGTTGCCCGCTGTGCGAAGAACATGGGGATGGAGAATGTCATCGTTGTGACCCGTGAGGCTCCCGATATGGAAAAGATCCGGCAGATGTCGACTCATCTGGCCCTCGATGTCGTTGAACGGATCCGGTTTGTTGATAGCCTCGATAAGGCGCTCGGCGGTTTTCACTGCGTTGTGGGGACCACCTCCAGGACCGGCTCCATGCGCCAGCCCTCCGGAAGTCCACGGGAGGTCGCCAGAACGCTTGTGGACGTTTCGCAGAAGAACAAGGTGGCCATTCTCTTCGGCCCCGAGGACATCGGCCTCACGAACGATGAACTGCGTTACTGTCGCGCCCTCATCGCCATCCCAACCTCGGAGAAGCTCAGATCCCTGAACCTCTCGCACGCCGTCCTGATCGTCTGCTACGAAATCTTGCTTGCCTCGACGGCCGTACCCGAGCAGTTCAAGCCGCGCCTGGCCATGTCGGCGGAACTGGAAGGAATGTACATCCAGATCAAGGATCTCTTTGTTCGAATAGGGTTCATCAACCCCCAGAACCCCGAGTACTGGATGCAGAACGTCCGGCGCTTTTTCTCGCGGGTTGATCTTCGCTCCCGGGATGTGAAGATGATCCGGGGACTTTGCCGCCAGATCGACTGGTACGTAAAGGACAAAAAAGCTTGACTTTCTCGGGGTGGAAAACTTATTAGTTCGTGAAACGGCGGAAAGTGCACGGACATGAACCGGTCCGCGTGTGTGTGAATACATCGGTTGCTTACAAACCTTTCATCCTCCAGGTAGACCAAGGGAAAAGGCAGATGAAAAAGACTTTTTCGTTCACGGGGGCAAAAAAAATCGTTTTCGGGTGCGCCTCCTTTGAAAGCCTTGCCGATCACGTGAAGGAACTGGGCGGGCGAAGACCGCTCATTGTTCTCGACAAGAATCTATCGAAGTCCGGCTTCCGTGAGCGCGCGCTGGCGGTCCTTGCCAAGGATTCTCTCAAGGCCGTTTTCTTCGACAAGGTGGAGCCGGAACCCCTGCTGGAACTGGCCGATGAAGGGACGGAGAGCGCCCGCCGGGGCAAATGTGATGTCGTCGTCGGGATCGGCGGTGGCAGCGCCATGGACGTCGCAAAGGCCATCGCGGCCCTTCTCCCGAACAAGGGCCGGGCAGCTGATTTTCTCGGGCTCAACAAGGTCCCCGGGCCGGGACTGCCCACCATTATGGTTCCGACCACGGCGGGTACCGGGAGCGAGGTGACCTTTACGGCCGTTTTTCTCCGCAAAAACCTGAACAAGAAGGAGGGTATGAACAGCCCCTACCTGTATCCCACGCTGGCCCTCCTCGATCCAACCCTGACCCTCTCCCTTCCGCCGCAACCGACGGCGGCGACGGGCGTCGATGCCCTCTGCCATGCGATCGAGTCCTACACGTCGGTCAACGCGAGCCCCATGAGCGAGATGGTGTCCCTGGAGGCCATCCGGTTGATCGCGGAAAACCTGAGGACCTGCGTTCACAACGGCCGGAGTCTCGAGGCCCGGGAAAACATGCTCCTGGGCAGTCTCTACGCCGGCCTGGGGCTTGCCAATGCGGGCGTGGGGGCAGCCCACTCGCTCTCCTATCCCCTGGGCGGCAAGTACGGTGTTTCCCACGGCACGGCAAACACCCTCATGCTTCCGCGGGTCATGGATTTCAACGTGCCGTCGGCCCAGGAGAAGTTTGCCGTCATAGCGGAGATCATGGGGGAGAGCATAGAAGGCCTGCCCGTGCGGGAGGCGGCCTACCTCGCCGTGGACGCCGTCGAATCCCTGATAGAAGACTGCGGCATCTTTACCACCCTGCGGGAACTGGGGATTCCCGAGGAGGACTTCCCGGAGTTGGCCAGGATCGCCCTGACGGTGGTCCGTCCCCTCGAGAATAACCCGCGCAAGATTAACTTTGAGGATGCCATCGAGATCTATCGGGCCGCCTATTGACCCGGCTGACGGTCGAAGCACGTTCGAGGCTGTCGCGGAAATAGCCGCAGCGCTTGTTTTATATTTGGTAAACCAGAGGGAGGCGAAAAAATGGCTGGTGCTGAATTGATCGGCAAAGAAGAGAAGAAAGAGGTCATGGACGTGTTGGAGACAGGCGTCCTGATGCGATACGGCTTCGACAAGGAGCGAAAAGGGATATACAAGGCTCAGGCCTTTGAGGAGGCCTTCGCGAATTACTGCGGCGCGGGCTATGCCTTGGGCGTGACATCGGGTTCGGCGGCTCTCAAGGTTGCCCTGAAGGCCCTGGATGTCGGCCCGGGTGACGAGGTCATCGTGCCGGCCTTCACCTTCCTTGCCACCTACGAGGCGGTTCTCGAGGTCGGTGCTATCCCCATCATGGCTGATATAGACGAGACCCTCAATCTGGATCCCCGCTCGGCTGAATCCAGAGTGACCGACTGCACGAAGGCCATCATTCCCGTTCACATGTGCGGCGCGCCGGCCCATATCGACCGGATCCTGCAGGTGGCGAAAAAACACGGACTCAAGGTTCTCGAGGACAATGCTCAGGGCTGCGGCGGAAGTTTCAAGGGAAAGAAGCTCGGGACCTTCGGCGAGATGGGGATCTTCAGTTTCGATTACTACAAGACGATCACGACCGGCGAAGGGGGCATGATCCTCACGGACAGCAAGGAACTTTACCTGCGGGCCGACTGGTATCATGATCACGGCCACGATCACAATCCCAACATATCACGGGCCCTCGAAGGCCGTTTCATCCTCGGGTTCAACTACCGGATGAATGAAATTCAGGGCGCCCTGGGGCTCGCCCAGCTTTCGAAACTTAACCGGGTCATCAGCGAGCAGAGGAAAAACAAGGCGGCGATCCGGGCGGTCCTCGCGGGAGTCCGGGGCATCAAATTCCGTGAAATGCCCGATCCCGACGGCGACACGGCCACGTTTCTTGCATTCAATCTGCCCGATACCGCCCGGACGAAGAAATTCCAGAAGGTCCTGGCGGAAAACGGCGTGGACACGATTTATTACAAGGAGAACATGTGGCACTACGTGCCGAACTGGGAGCATTTCCTTGCGCAGGCGACGGCAAGCTCCACAAAGTATCCTTTCACGGATCCCTGCTACAAGGGCAAGATCGAGTACCGGAGGGAGGACATCCCCCAGGCGGAGGACATCCTCGGCAGGACGCTGGTGATGCCGATTTCGGTCCGGATGTCCAAGGAACGTCTCGATGTGATTTCCCGCGGGGTGGAGAAAGCGGCCAGGGCTTTATGAAGAAAGCATCCAGGAAAAAAGACCTGATCATCGTCACCGGGGGCGCCGGCTTCATCGGAAGCGCCTTCGTCTGGAAACTCAACGAGGAGGGGATCGACCACATCCTCATCGTCGACCGCCTCGATGCAACGGAAAAGTGGAAGAACCTGGTCAAGCGTCGGTTCACGGACTATGTCCACAAAGATGAATTTCTGGAAGCGATTCAGGCGGGACGATTCCGTCATCCCGTTCAGGCCGTGATCCACATGGGGGCCTGTTCGTCCACGACGGAAAGGGATGCGAATTACCTGATGCGGAACAACTATCACTACAGTGTCGAGCTCGCGCAGTGGTCGCTGAAGCAGGGTGTGCGTTTCATCTATGCAAGCAGCGCGGCGACCTATGGTGACGGGTCGCGCGGCTTTTCCGATGATGACGAGGTGACGAAAAGTCTCGCCCCCATCAATATGTACGGCTACTCGAAACAGCTCTTCGATCTCTGGGTCCTGGCCAACCGGCTTGAGAGAAAAGTCGCCGGGATCAAGTTTTTCAATGTCTTCGGTCCGAACGAATACCACAAGGACGACATGCGGAGCATGGTGCACAAATCCTACGGCCAGATCAGCGAGACGGGAAAGGTCCGGCTCTTCAAGTCCCACCGGCCCGAGTACAGGGACGGGGCACAGGCAAGAGATTTTGTCTACATCAAGGATTGCGTCGAGGTCCTCTGGTGGTTCTTCCAGCATAGAGGGGTGGGCGGCATCTTCAATCTTGGAAGCGGCTACGCGCGGACCTGGAATGATCTCACGCAGGCCGTTTTCGATGCCCTGGGCACGAAGAAACAGATCGATTATATTGAGATGCCCGAAGCCATTCGTGACCAGTACCAGTATTTCACGGAAGCGAAGATGGACAAGCTCCGCTCCGCCGGGTGCCCCGTGACCTTCCGTTCCCTGGAGGACGCGGTCTACGACTACATCGTCAATCATCTGAAAACGAAAGATCCCTACCTCTAAAGCGTCACGGGGGTTCCATTCATGCGGGTCATCTGTGTCATTCCGGCGCGGTATTCATCCTCGAGGTTCGAAGGGAAGCCCCTGGCCGATATCTGCGGGAAGCCCATGATCCAGCGGGTCTATGAGAGGGTCCTGCAATGCGGCACGGTATCCGATGTCGTCGTGGCCACAGATGATAAAAGGATCTTCGATGCCGTGGTACGTTTCGGCGGGAAGGCCGTCATGACCTCTGCCGCTCACCGCTCCGGGACCGACCGGATCGGCGAAGCGGTATCGAAGCTTTCAATGGCCGACAGGGACATTGTCGTCAACATACAGGGGGATCAGCCTCTTTTTGAACCCACCCAGATCGACGAGGTGGTGAAACCGCTGCTCCATGACCCATCCGTTGAATTCTCCACCCTCATCTACCGGATCCGGAGAGAAAAGGAGATCCGCGATCCCAATGCGGTGAAGGTGGTCTTTGACCGCGACCATTTCGCACTTTATTTCTCCCGGTCTCCCATCCCCTACTGCCGGGATGCCGGGGGATCTCCCGTCTACTACAAACACCACGGGATCTACGCATACCGAAAGTCTTTTCTCGTGACCTTCACGAAACTCGAAGAGGGCGTTCTGGAACGTCTCGAGGCCCTCGAACAACTGAGGGCGATGGAACACGGCCACCGGATCAAGGTGGTGGAAACCCTTCAGGACTCCATCGAGGTCGACACCCCGCAGGATCTGGAGCGGGTGATCAAGGTCTACGAGAAAGGGCAGCGCTGAACCCACGGAAAAGATTGTCAGATAGAAACGGCCGGTCATGAAGGTAATAGACTCCCATATCCACTGCGGCGTTCAGAACTCGGATCTCCCCTTTGAAACTATCCGGCGCTATCTGGCAAGCGGCAATATCCAGGGCGCGTGCCTCTATGCCCCTGTCGAGGATATCTACAATCGGTACGACGAGCATTTCGAGGACTCGCAGCCCTGGATCGCCACGCGCCAGCGGGCCAACGAATACGTGCTCCGGCTGCAGGAAACGAATCAGGACATCTTTGCCTATTATTTCGTGTGGAATGATTTCCGACGGGAGGAACTGAAAAAGGGTTACAGGGGGGTGAAGTGGCACCGGCACGAATACGAACCCCTCTATAACTACGATGATCCGCGCTGCGAAGATTTTCTTCAGGAAATCTATCGCCTGCAGCTTCCCGTCGTTCTCGAGGAATCTTTTGAGAACACGCTCTATATGCTCCGGCGGGTCGATGGGCGCACGACGGTGATCATTCCCCACATGGGCGGATTGAACGGGGGGTTCACGGCCCTTTTTCAGGCGAAGATCTGGGATGACGAGACGGTTTTCGCCGACACGGCTTTGGCCACACCATACGAGATGGACATCTTCCTGAAGCGCTATGGAAGCAACCGGCTTCTCTTCGGAAGCGACTTCCCCTTCGGCTACCCGGGGAGTGAGCTCTCCAAGGTCCAGAGACTCAAGCTAAGGGATGCAGATTACGAAAAAGTCGCGAGCATAAACATCCTTAAGCTCATGAAAGCGCCTGCCTGATCGGCACCTTCGGGGAGAGAGACGAAGGGAATGAAAGTTTTCGAGGGGCTTTACGCCTTTATCTGGCGAGACAACAGGGCAAACAACTGCAACGCCTACCTCATCGAGGGCTCAAAGCGCATCCTCATCGACCCGGGACACCGCGACTTTTTTGACCATGTACGCCAGGGGCTCTCGAAGCACAAGATCTCCAGGGACCAGATCGACGTCGTCCTGGTCACCCACGGCCATCCCGACCACCTCGAGATGGCGTCAAACTTCAAAGCGCCGACCCTCGTCGGGATGGGCGTGGAGGAATACCACTTCACGAAGGAGAACTACGCCTTTCATTACAAGGTTCCCGAGCCGGACTTCCTCCTCCGGGAGGGAGATCTTATCATCGGAAATGTCAGCCTCCGGATCATTCTAACGCCGGGACACTCCCCGGGATCCCTTTGCATTTACTGGCCCCGGGAAAAGGCGCTCTTCACCGGGGATGTGGTCTTCAGCCAGGGTATCGGCAGGACCGACCTTCTGGGTGGGGACGGGAGTCTTTTGAAGGAAAGTATCAAGCGCCTTGCGGCACTCGATGTGGAGTACCTGTTACCAGGTCACGGGGAGATGCTCTCCGGGCGGGAGAGCGTGATGGCCAATTTCAAGATGATCGAGGATTTCTGGTTCAACTACCTGTAAGGTTCAGGGCGTGCTCTCTGAATTCCTCGAGGGACTTCTTGTAAAAAGACTCCCACTCGGGGTCTCCGGCGACGTTAGGAAGGACGGCAGATCCGGAAATCCCGCTTCGGGCAAGCTTTTCCCCCCGGTCTTTCAGTCGCGCAACCCGCATGACAATAAGACCCTTCAGAAACGCGTCTATCTTCTCTTCTAACGGTTCGGTCCTGAGATTCAGGAGTTCCCTCATCATCCGGAAGACTTTCCCGTTGTCTCCTTCAGGGTGAAGATAAGCGACGAGTTCCGCCCGAAGAAGGCTTCCGGCTATTTTATCCTTGAGGATCTCTTTGAGTTCACGCCTGACATCCTCGAGGGTTGCCTTGTCGTCCAGGAATCTCCGGACCCACCCCCTGATTTTTTTTGTCATCTCTTCGCGCTTCAGGGCCTCTTTCTCCTCGGCTGAGAGGCTGAGCCCCTTCGTCTTTTCCATGATGATGTCGAGCGTGCTTTTAATTTCTCCCATGCATCCCCTCTCCTCTCGCCAGGTATCCCACAAGCGGGCATGAAGATTTATATCCACAAAACGCCTTAATTTTCCAGTCTCAGGTTCTGATGATGTCCACCGGTTCAATGAGAGTGGCTTTCTTGGCCGGGTAGATCCCGGCCATGACGCCGACGGCTACGGAAGCCGCGAAGGACAGAAAAAGCCCGATCAGGGAGAGCGTGAAGGGGTATTTCAGGATTTGAAAGAGGAGAACGGTCAGGAGCAACCCGGCCACAACACCCACCATCCCCCCCGTGAGGGAAATGAAAGACGACTCCATGAGGAACTGCAGGGTAATGTCCCTCTTTCGGGACCCCACGGCCCGCCGAATACCAATTTCCACCTTTCTTTCGTTGACGATGAGAATCATGATGGAGAGGATGCCGAGGCCGCCGATGACGAAGGAGGCTGCGGCGGCAATCCGCCCCAGGACCGTGATGAGATCCATGGCCTGCGTCTTGAGCGCCAGAACGTCCTTCATGTCGATGACTCCGAAATCGTCATTCTGCCCCGGCCCGATCTTGTGGCGTTTCCGCAGCAGATTTTCAATGTCAGCCTTGGCCGCGGGGATGAGTTCACCCCGGGTGACCTGGACGTAGATGTTGTTGACATTGGTCTTGTTGACCATGGACTTGAGGAACATCTGCAGCGGGACGAAGATCTGGCTGTCCTGGTCGGCGCCGGACACATCAGTCCCCTTCTCTTCCATGATGCCGATGACCTGGCAGGGCACGCGCCAGATGAGGATGTACTTCCCGATGGGATCCTCATCGCCGAAGAGCTTCTCCACGACAGTACGGCCCAGGACGGCAACCTTGGCGCGATCCTCGTTGTCTTTCCCGGTAATAAAGTTTCCCTGCCGGGCATAAAAGTTCCGGATGTCCTGGAAATTCGGCTCCACCCCGTTCACCAGGATCCCCTTCAGCACCGTGTTCCCGTAACGGACGGGAAGGGTTTTGTAAGCGGTGGAAGACAGGTCGGAAACCGAAGGGATGGAATCCTTGATGGCTCGGGCATCCTCCGGGGTCAGGTTTGTCGCCGAACTCATCAGGGGCATTCCCGCGCCCACGCGTCGCACGATGCCGCTTCGGACGATGAGCAGGTCCTTCCCCATGCTGTCGATGTCCTGTTCGGTCTTGACGGCCAGTGAACCCGAGAGATTGGAGACGATGATGAGCGAAAAGGTCCCGAAGAAGACGCCCAGCACGGCGAGCATGGTGCGCCATTTGAACTGCACCAGCGAACGGCGCGCGATTTTCAGATTGAGCAAAGTCCGTCTCAAATCCATTCATCAACACCGTAAAATCATGGAGTGATGGAGTGGTGGAATGATGGGTGATGAACAGAAAAGAATAGACCCACTATTCCGGTGATCCAAGATTCCATCCCTGCAAGGGCTCAGCCTCGGATGGCCTCGATCGGTTCCAGACTCGCCGCCTGCCTTGCCGGATGCAGCCCGAATCCGATACCGACGGCCCATGACAATACGAGGCCGATGGCAAAGGCCTTCCAGGAAAAGTAAACAGGAAACTCCGCCACGTACGTAAGCAACTGCGCTGAGATGACGCCGAGGATGAAGCCGACAACCCCGCCGGCCGTCGTTATAATCACGGCTTCCGTCAGAAACTGTATCATGATGTCCTTTTTGCGTGCTCCCACGGAGCGGCGGATCCCGATTTCCTTGACCCGTTCCTTCACGGAGAGCAAAAACAGATTTGCCAGGACGAAGCCGGCGACGATGAGGGAGATGACGCCCACGATCCCGATGAAGACGACAAGCGACCCCGTAAGGGCCACGAGGAAATTGACGATGTCCTTGGAGGTGAAGATTCGAAAGTCCTCGGGTTGCCCATCGGGGATCCGATGAAGGTAGCGGAGCAGCCGCTTCAGCTCCTCGACGCGGATGTCCAGGTTCTCGAGGTCGGTGAAGCGCAGGCGCATGGCAACGACGTACCGCGGTTCGTTCTGGATTTTTTTCATCACCGTCGTGTAAGGAAGGATGATGCGGTTGTCGAGGCTGCCGCCTCCGGCCGTTGTGCCTCGCTCCTGGAGGACTCCGACGATCTGGACCGGGAGGTTTCGCACCTGGATGAACTTGCCCACGGGGCTTTCATTACCGAAGAGCTCCCGGGCGACCTCCTGGCCGATGAGCCCCACGTTGGCGTAACGCCGGATGTCGTCGTCCGTGAAGTCGGAGCCCTCCACAACGGGCCATGTCCAGGCTCGGCTGAAGTCGCTCGAAGAACCCACGACGAGGCTCTGATATCGGTTTCCTTTGTAGGAGACGATGGTACTACCCACCCATGTCGAGGGGACGACGACATAGGCCGTGGGGAAGGCCTGGCGAACGGCTTCCACGTCGTCCAGGGTAATCGTTTTATCTCTCTGGCCGATGGCGCGGGCTTCCTCGCTCCCGCTCATGACCATGACGGAATCGGGGCCGAAACTGGCCACGATGTCGAAGGCTTTCTTGTAAGCCCCTTCCGTGGCAGCCACGATGATCGTGATGGCCGCGATGCCGAGGGCGACGCTCACGAGGCAGAAAAAGGTCCTGAGCTTGAAGGCCTTCACGGCCTCGAAGGATTGGATCAGAAGTAAGGTGAGGCGTTCCATAAAAGCAGGCTTAAGGTGCAGGGCTAAAGGCTAAGGGTGCAATAAAACAAGAACACCTTATGGCCATTTGCCATAAGCCTTTTGCATTTTGCCGGTTATTCCGTTATCACCCCGTCACGGATGTGGATGAGACGACGGGCGAAGGAGGCGATGTCAGCGTCGTGGGTGATGACGACGACGGTCTTGCCACGCTGGTTCATCTGCGTCAGCACGTTCATGATCTCCGTGGCCGTGTGGCTGTCGAGCTGACCCGTCGGCTCGTCGGCGAGGAGGAGTTCCGGGTCGTTGATGAGCGCGCGGCAGATGGCAACGCGTTGCTGTTCCCCACCGGAGAGCTGTGTCGGCCGGAAGTTCATCCGGTCTTCGAGGCCGATGATCTTCAGAAGCTCGACGGCCCGGTCCCGCGCGCGGTCTTTTCGCTTCTCTCTGTAGAGGGTGGGCAGGAGCACGTTTTCAAGAACCGTCGCGTAGGGCAGAAGATAGAAGCTCTGGAAGACGAAGCCGATATGCTCGTTGCGCAACTCGGAAAGCTCATCGTCGTTGAGCTGTGTCACGTCACGGCCGGTCAGTACGTAGCGCCCCGATGTGGGCACGTCGAGACACCCCAGGAGGTTCATCAAGGTTGATTTCCCGGAACCGGAGGTTCCCATGATGGCCGTGAATTCGCCCTGCCGGATCGTGAGGTTGATCCCCTTGAGGACGTGAAGGTCCTGTTCGCCCATGTGAAAGGTCTTGGTGATATTCTCCATGACGCATACGGGGGAAGCCATTACTTGGAAGCCCCCTTCTGCGGGGCCTGCGTGTCGGCCGTCACCGGAAGGACAATCTTTGTTGCGAGCACGTCACCTTCGTTTGCCCCGGAGAGGATCTCGGTTTTGTCCTCGCCTCGAATGCCGATTTTGATTCCCAGCTTTTCGACCTTGTTCTTTCCTGTGACGCGGTAGGCAACCTGCTTTCCCCGTTCGAACTTGATAGCGGCATTCGGCGCCGTCAGGATATTCGCTTTCTCCTCTGTGATAATCCGCACGTGGGTCGTCATCTCCGGCCTCAGCAGCTCGGCGTCTTCTGGGGAGACCTTCATGGTGGAGAGATAGTAGACAATGTTTTCCTTGACGACGGGCTGGGGATAGATCTTCTCGACCTTGCCCTTGAAGGTCTTAGCCGGAAAGGTGTCGACATAGAATTCCACGTCCTGACCGACGGCGGCTTTCCCGATGTCCGTCTCGTCCACGTAGATCCACATCTCGAGCTTCGTGGGGTCGAGGACGGTCACGAGGTTGGCAACCTGGAGACCGGCGACGATGGTTTCCCCTTCCTGGGCCGTGACATCCGAGACGACCCCGTTGATGGGGGAGAATATTTTCGTGTAGGAAAGCCTGATCTGCTGCTGGCGAAGCTGTGCCTGGATCTCCTCGATGCTGGATTGGGAGATGTTTAGTTGTGTTCTGTACTCGTCCTGGAGGCGCTTAAGAACGGCACCCGTGGCTTCGTACTGGCTTTCCGCCTTGTCCACGGCATCCTTCGTAGTGTAATCGTGTTTCAGAAGTTCCCGCTCGCGCTTGACGTTGGCTGTGGCATACTCGTGATTGGCCTTTGCCTCCCGGATCCGCTCCGGGTAGGTCATTTCGTTCTGGGCCAGGGTGTTTCTGGCTGATACGAGGGAAGCCTGCTGTTGGGCGATCTGCTGGAGGATCTCCCGGTCATCGATGAGAGCGACCAAATCGCCGGCCTTGACACGATCACCCACCTTGACCTTCATCTGTTTGATGGTACCCGTGGCCCGGGTGCCGATCTTCACGACGGCACCCACTTGCGACTTGATGATCCCCGTCTCGACAAGGACCCCCCTGATATTTCCCCGTTCCACTTTTCCAGTTTCGAGGACCTGGGTGTCCTGCCGGGAGAAGAACTTTTTGTAGACCAGAAAGCCACCGGCGACGAGGACGATGGCCAGTATAAAGGCAATGAAGATCTTTTTTCGCATGGGCGATCCCCTGAAGGTTATACTAGGGCCTGACGGGAGCCTTTACGTTTTCCAGACTTTCAAGGCCTGCATTCCGCTCCAGGAGAGCCCGGGATAAAATGAGGTTCAGCCTCGACGTGGTGCTCTGCTCGCGGGCGGTCTGCAGCAGCCCCTCGGCAACCACGACGGAAAGGATATCCCCTTTGCCGATCTTGTATTCACCGAAGGCCTGGTCGTAGTTCTGCTGGGCCTGTTTCAGCTGTGTGTCCGCCACGTCGACGTTTTTCGCGGCTGTCAGAAAGTTCTCGTAGTTTCTCCTGAGATCCAGCAGGAGCTGCCTCTCTGTTTCTCTCAGGTTGTCCTCCGAGATGCCGACATCAATTATCGCGGATTTTGCCCGGTAGAATTTGCCGAGTTCGAAGATATTCCACGAAGCGGTCAGAAGGGCGGCACGGTCCTGAAAGGAATATGCGGTGTCCGTCTCACCCGTTCTTGAATAGACGGCACTGGCGGAAATCGTGGGGTAAAAGGGACTGTAGGACAGGGTCCTTGTGCTCTCGGCCCTCTTGACCGCATACTCGAACTGCCTGATTTCGGGCCTCTGCAGGACGAGATCCGCGAGCACCTTTTCTTCGGGAGCCGTCTTCGGTGCCTCCAGCGTCCCTTCGACCTCATAAGGTTCATCGAAGCGTTTCCCGATGAGGGAGGAGAGTTCTGAAAGGGCCTTGATGACGTTTCCCTCTGCCTGGATGAGATTGAATTTCGCCTGTTCCAGCCTGACGGATGCCTGTAAGACGTCGGAGAGCTTGGCCACCCCGAACCTGTGGCGCCCTTCGGCAACATCGAAATCGGTTTTGGCATTTTCGAGCTGCTTCTTTCGATGGTCAAAGATTTCTCGTGTGGCGACCGCCGTGTAGAAGCTCACTTTGACATCGAAATCGACCTGGAGACGGCTTTTCCGCAGCTCTTCCTGATCCGTGCCCAGGTTGTATTTAGCGATGTTTCGGTTTGCCTCTCTTCTGAACCCGTCGAAGAGAGTGAGCGAAACCGAAGCATCGCCGTTTGTTACGTCATAGTTGCTCGTCGACGTGTCATGCCACTGCTGGGACCCGCCCACGTCGACGCTCGGAAGATAGGGACCGTAGGAGGCCTTGTAAAGCGCTTCCGAAGACTGGACCCTTTTAAGCACCGCCTGGTAGGCTGGCAGGTTTTTGAGGGACAACGAAATGGCTTCCTCGAGTGTGAGCGCGAAGCCCAAGGGGGCGATCATGAAAGAGAGCATGACAAAGGAAAGGGCCATTGCGGATTTCCATAAGATCCCTTTAGTCTGTGAAATCATGGTGACGGCTTCCTCGAGAAAAGAAGATTTCCTGATCACAAGAACGTACGGGCTCTGAAATCGTTGATCCCCCTTTTAGGGATGCTTCTGAGAAATCATTATAATCGTACCTTTTATCCGTTTTTTTCTTGCTTTGGCAAGCAGAATTTGGGTGACGGCCCTTTCGAGAATTGATAAAAGAAGAGTCTGATACTCTGGAAAGAGGGAGGAAAACAATGAAGCTGGTGCGCTTTGTCTCAGGTGAGAACCGTGTGCAGATGGGGCTCTATGAACCCGAAACCCCACGTTCGGCGAGGGTTGTGGAGGGTGATATTCTCGGAAAGATCAGGGTGACGAGAAAAAATGCCGAGGTCATGAAAATCCTGGCGCCGCTGGATCCGCCGAATGTGCTGGCCCTCGGGCTCAATTATCGCAGTCACGCCGATGAGTTCAACGCCTCCTATCCAGACACCCCCATTTTGTTCTTGAAGGGAACGAACAGCGTGATAGGTCCCGGGGAGCCGATCGTGCTTCCGAAGGCGGGGCCGGATGAGGTGGATTATGAGGCGGAACTTGCCGTTGTCATCGGAAAGACGGCCAAGAACGTTTCTAAGGAAAAAGCGCTCGACTATGTTTTCGGTTATACCTGCGCCAACGATGTGAGCGCCCGGGACTGGCAGGTCAGGAAACAGCGAAACCAATGGGCCCGAGGGAAAAGCTTTGATACCTTCTGTCCCCTCGGACCCTGCATGGTTACGAAGGATGAAATCACGGACCCGAACAGGCTTCGCATAAGAGCGATCCTGAACGGAAAGACCATGCAGGATTCAGAAACATCCTACATGATCTTCGATGTGGCGTCGGTGATAAGCGACTTGAGCCGCTCCATGACGTTGCTCCCCGGGACGGTCATCATGACGGGGACGCCTGACGGTGTGGGTTTCACACGGAAACCTTCTGTCTTTCTGCGGGAGGGAGATGTCATCTCCATCGTCATCGAAGGTATAGGAGAGTTGACCAACCCGGTCGTCAGAGAACCCTAACCGATGATACGGCATGTTACATCGAAAAGAAAACCTCAGTGAGGTAAGAGGTAAACGGAGAGAAAGAAGGCGGGAAGATGAAGAAAGATTGGTGTTTTATTCAGAGATATGCTAATAAATAAGGGCGGTTGTCATATCTCGAGCATAGATTGCCCTTCCGGGCGATGACGTTTGATGGAGGATGTTTATGAAAATGGATTTTAAGTACCGGCAGCCTTTTTTCATGGTTCTGATGATTTTGCTAATTGGATTCTTCGCCATTTCCGTGGCAGGTGTCCTTCGTTTTTCCGTGGGGCCCAGCATGGGCCTGGCGGGATCCGACAGCACAGCCGTTTCGCCGGCAGCATCCAGCGCAAAGGCCCTATTCCCTGTCAGCGGGTCAGCGCCATTTTCTTTTGCCGATCTTGCGGAGAAGCTGAGCCCCGTCGTCGTCAATATCAGCACAACCAAGACTTTCAAGATGGAGGGTAGATCGCGATCACCCCAGGGGAATGCCCATCCCTTCGAACGCTTCTTCGGAGAGGATGAATTCTTCAGGCGGTTCTTTGAAGAGATGCCGGAGCGGGAACTCAAGCAGAGAAGCCTCGGGTCCGGCTTTATCATCAGCCCGGACGGGTACATCTTTACGAACAATCACGTCGTCGAGAAGGCGGAAAAAATAAAGGTGAAGCTTTCAAACGGCAAGGAATACGACGCGACCGTCAGGGGAAGAGATTCGCGAACCGACATTGCCCTCATCAAGATCAATCCCGAGGGAAGCCTTCCCACGGCGAAACTCGGGGATTCCGACAAGCTCCGCGTTGGGGACTGGGTTGTGGCCATAGGCAACCCCTTCGGGCTCGATCACACGGTCACCGTGGGGATCGTGAGTGCGAAAGGAAGGGTGATCGGCGCGGGACCCTATGATAATTTCATTCAAACAGATGCATCCATCAACCCGGGAAACAGCGGAGGTCCTCTCATCAACCTGGCAGGTGAGGTCGTGGGAATAAATACGGCCATCGTGGCGCACGGGCAGGGGATCGGGTTTGCCATTCCCGTCAACATGGCGAAAGAAATCATCAATGATCTCAAGGCGAAAGGTAAGGTCACACGGGGCTGGCTCGGCGTTTCCGTTCAGGACATCACCGACGATATCGCGAAGGGTCTCAAGCTCAAAGAACAATCGGGTGCGCTCGTGACAGAGGTCTTCGAGGGAGACCCTGCGGACAAGGCCGGTATCAAGCAGGGTGACATCATCAAGCAAGTTGATGGGAAGGACGTTCGCGACACCCATGAATTGCTAAGGATTGTTGCGATGGTCCCGGTGGGCAAGAAGGTGAATGTCAAGATATTGAGAGATGGCGCATCCAAAGAATTTCAGGTCAACGTGGCCGAGCGCGAGGAAAGCAAGGAGCTTGCTTCCGCCCGAAAGGACACGAAGGAAAATTACGGGATGACTGTACAGGAGGTCACACCGGAAATCGCGAGAAGACTCGGAATGCCTGCACCGACGGGCGTTTTCGTCACACAGGTCAAGGAAGGAAGCGCCGCCGAAGATGCAGGTATTCAGCCCCAGGACGTCATACTCCAGATAAACAAGGTGAGGATCAATAATATAAGGGATTACCAGAGGGAGATCGCTAAGAAAACGACGGAGGACCGAATTCTACTTCTCATCAAAAGAGGTAGAGGGACCTATTACGTGGCCATCAGGAAGGACTAGTACGGGGCATTAGGAAGGGATTGAGCGGGGAGAGCCCGTCAGAGACGTTTTTCCCTGGCGCCGGAAACACGGATATTTCTTAGAAACAACAAAGTGCGTCTGCCAAAAGAAACCGCAGGGCAAAATTTAAAAATAGATAATATTATTAATTACTTAGATGCGGTTTCTGAATTTTGCGCCGTGATTGCAAAAACGGGAAAGGCACGGTGCATATTCCTTATTTGGTCCTTCCCAGGTCTTGGCCTCCCCATTGGACAAAGATTTATTAGGTGACCAGCATGAACAAAGCGGAGTAAATGCCGGAAACATTTGTTTGCCTATCGTAATGAGTTCAAAGAAGAAGGTCCTGGCAATATACAGACTACTCGATGGTCACTTTGGTGATTTGCAGTGGTGGCCGGCTGAAGGGCCTTTCGAGGTCATCGTCGGGGCCATTCTGACACAAAACACAAGCTGGACAAACGTTGAAAAGGCCATTCAGAACCTCAAGAGAGAAAAATGCCTCGTTCCGGAAAACCTATACAGGGCGAGGAAAGAGCGGATCGAGGCCCTGATCAAGCCCTCGGGTTATTACAGGGTAAAGACAAGGCGCCTCAAGAAATGGCTTGAGTTCCTCTTCGACGAATACGATGGCTGTGTCGCAGATATGTTCAGGGAGGATTGGAGGACTCTGAGGAAAAAGCTATTGAGAGTCAATGGTATAGGTGAGGAGACGGCAGACAGCATTTTACTTTATGCGGGCCGGAAACCCGTGTTCGTTATTGATCAATACACGCGTAGAATTTTTTCAAGACACGGATTGATAAACGGGATGGTGGGGTATGAGGAAATTCAAAGATTTATCACAGACCGTTTGCCCGTCGATGTGCCTCTATACAATCAATATCACGCGCTTTTAGTCAATACGGGGAAGCAATTCTGTAAAAAAGACCCGTTGTGTATGACCTGTCCTCTCGGGCGGATGAGGAGAACAAAAAGTGGCGGCTCGTATTGATAGATAGAGTGCGTGGAGGTATGCCGGCGAGAAGATTTGCTTGCAGACATTGAATACATGAGGAGGATTACGATGCTTCTCGATATCAGGGAGCTAACGGTCGAGGTGGCAGGTAAGGAGATTTTGAAAGGGGTCAATCTGCAGATTGATCAAGGGGAGACCCATGTGCTCTTCGGTAAAAACGGTTCGGGAAAGACAAGCCTTCTCATGACCATCATGGGCTTTTCAGGATACAAGGTGACGGAGGGGAGCATTTTTTTCAAGGGCGAGGACATCACCAATTTTCCGATTAACGAAAGAGCGAAAAGAGGAATGGGGATGTCTTTCCAGAGGCCTCCAACAATCAAAGGTGTTAAGACAATTGATTTAATTGCCATATTCAACTCGGACGAGAAGTCAGTTACGGAGGCCGCTGAAAGCCTTGAATTGACTGCTTTTCTCGACCGGGAGATCAATCGCGGTTTTTCGGGGGGGGAAATTAAGAAATCTGAACTTTTACAGCTCATGACCCAAAACCCGGATCTGATACTTTTGGATGAGCCTGAATCAGGGGTGGATCTCGAAAATATTGCGATGATCGGCAGAGCAATTAAAAAATTGCTTCAGAAGAGCCTGCGCAGACTCCGTGTGAATGCCGGACTGGTTATCACCCATACCGGGCTCATACTGAACTATGTGGAAGCGGACAGGGGACATCTTCTTCTGGACGGGCGAATGCGGTGTGAAGGCAATCCCCGGGAGATGTTTGCGACCATTCAAAAATCGGGTTACGAGGTTTGTGCCAGATGTCAGAAGTGAAGAAGAGGGCTGAGTCTGCGCAAGGCAAAAAGGCTGCATACGGACCGGATATCGATCTTTCGAGTTTCAACAAGAATGCAGCGCCCCACGCGTACGACGCGAAGTTGAATAGTCTCTCGGAAGAACAGAAAAAATTCATGGCGGAAGTGGGTATCATCGCCTCGGGCGGTCTGCGGTCTGGAAACTTTCTCCAGATGGATCACTCGGCTGTGAATTGTTCAGCCTTTCAGATGGGAGTTGAGGTGATGTCCTCGGCGGAGGCTCTCCGGAAGTACGATGGACTGAAGGAGTATTGGTGGAAAGCTATAGATGTAATTAGTGATAAATACACGGCAAATGCGGAACTTTTTTTCAACAACGGTTATTTCATTCGAGTCGAGGAAGGTATCAAAGCGAAATTTCCCGTCCAGGCCTGCCTCTACATCGGAGAGGAAGGTCTGGCACAGAATGTACATAATATTCTGATAGCCGAAGAGGGATCGGAACTTCATGTGATCACCGGTTGCACAACGGCACCGAAAATAAAACGCGGGCTCCACATCGGGATCTCAGAATTCTATATCAAAAAGGGAGCTAAGGTGACCTTCACGATGGTCCACAACTGGGGGGAGGAAGTGGTTGTCAGGCCAAGAACGGCAGTGTGGGTCGAAGAAGGTGCTACATACAACTCGAATTTCATTTGCATGAAGCCGGCAAGGTCCATTCAGATGTTCCCATCGGTGAGACTCAGGGGCGAGAATGCCGTGACGAGGCTGAACAGCATCCTGGTTGCGACAAAGGGGTCGGAACTTGATATCGGGGGACGAGTTGTCCTGGAGGCGCGAGGAGCCAAAGCGGAGATTCTTTCAAGAACGATATCAAAGGGCGGTAACATAATTGCAAGAGGAATCCTTATCGGGGAGAAGACGGACGTGAAGGCACACCTGGAGTGCAGTGGGTTGATGCTTTCGGATGAAGGATCCATCAGGGCCATCCCTGAACTGGACGGCCGTGTTGCCGGCGTTGAAATGTCCCACGAGGCAGCCTTAGGCAAGATATCACAGGAGGAGATCGAGTATCTGATGGCAAGGGGACTGAGTGAGAGGGAGGCGACGGCGCTCATTGTAAGAGGGTTTCTCAGGGTTGAAATGGTAGGATTGCCGGGATCTCTTAAAAGAGAAATCGAAAGGCTCGTCGAGGAGAGCGAGAAGAGCTTGTTCTAACATCGCGGAAGGTACGAGGTGCCTGACGCGGAAAGAAGTCAGTAAAAGTGTTCGTACGAGAAGAGTTGATGAAATCGAGGCTCCGGGAGAAAGGGGAACAATTCATCCTCAAACTATACGATTATACCGGGGCCATTCACATGCATTCTGATTATTCATATGACGGACGTATAGCCATTGATCGGATCGTCGAAGCGGCAAGACAAAACAATGTTGATTTTCTGATGTTTACGGATCACAACTGGCTTCAGGCCAGATACGACGGCCTTGAGAAGTGGTATAACAATGTCCTCGTCATTATCGGCGTGGAGGTTACGCCGCGCTATAACCATTACATTGCCTTCGGTATCGACGAGCCTCTCATCGTCTGCGATATACCCTGGGTCTTTCCTTATGACGAGGACCTCGAGATCAAACCGCAGTTTTATATTGACTGGGTTCGAGGCAGGGGTGGGATTGGTTTTATCGCCCATCCCGACCATGAGGGGGCTTTAAGGTTTCACGTGAAACAACACCCCTGGCTCGACTGGGGGGCTAAAGACTATACCGGCATCGGCATATGGGATTTCATGACAGACTGGCAGAGCCAGGTAAAAGGATACGTGAGCGCTTTTTTTGGGTATTTTTTCCCTGCCCACGTGCTCAAAGGGCCCAAGCAAATCACTCTGACACGCTGGGATGAGCTCAACAGGTACAGGAAGGTCGTGGGTATCGGCGAGCTGGACAATCATGATACGGTGAGAAAGATACTCGGTATTCAATTCGAGATCTTTCCCTTCCGCAGGGCCTTGCGCTTCGTAACAACCCATGTTCAAACGGAAACGCCCTTTTTCAACAATGATAAGCTGGATCGTCGCTTGATCATCCATGCATTGAAGCGTGGTCGTGCCTATGTTGCCCTCGAGTATTTTCAGCAAGCCAAGGACTTTAGATTTATCATCATGGATGAGACGGAGATCGCCACCATGGGCGATGAATTCTTCCTCGATGAGATGGCCATAATGAGCGTCCATCCCCCCAGGGAGGCGAAGGTCCGCGTCATCAAAGACGGCGAGGTCGTGAGAGAGGAAGTTACGGAAAGCCTGTGGATGGGTGTCGACGAGAAGGGTGTGTACCGAGTTGAGGTCTATCTGAAACACCACCTGAAATACCGGCCCTGGATCTTCTCTAATCCCATCTATGTCCGTTAATCTTTTAGGATGCCTGCCTCAAAAGAAAGGGCGGCATGGTAGGAGCTCCGGACAAGGGGTCCCGATTCGACCCTCTTGAAACCCTTTTCAAGAGCCCATTTTCCGAACTCCCCGAATTCCTCCGGTGAGTAATAACGCTTGACGGGCCAATGATCCCGAGTCGGCTGCAGGTACTGGCCTATGGTGAGAAAATCGCATTCGACCGCAGCCAGGTTATCAATTAACTCATTAATATCATTTAGTTTTTCACCATAACCAACCATGAATCCGGATTTGCTCCGGATGCCTTTTTTGCTCTTCTTGATCTGACTGAGAAGATGAAGTGAAAGCATGTAATCCCCTTCCGGCCTGAGGGCGTGAAATAGGGGCCGCACCACCTCCATATTGTGATTGATCACGTCCGGTCCTGATTCAATGACCCGATTCAGCGCATCCTGGCTGCCTCGAAAATCAGGGATTAAAACCTCCACCCGGCTTTGCGGAAGGTGCCGGCGCAGAAGTTCCACACATTCGGCGAATATTTCGGCCCCACCGTCGGGTAAATCATCTCTGGTGACGGATGTAATGACCACATACTTGAGCCGCATTTCTTTTGCCGCTCTGACAAGGCGTTCCGGTTCCTCTTCATCAACACTGAGGGGTTCTCCATGCGCCACGTTGCAGTACCTGCAATGACGGCTGCAGACCTTCCCGAGGATCAAAAAAGTTGCCGTCCCTCCATGAAAACACTCTGCAACATTCGGACATCTTGCTTCCTCGCAAACCGTGTGAAGCCCGAAGTGACGAAGCGTATCCCTGACCTGGCGATACTCGCCGGTGGATGGGATCTTAACTTTAAGCCAAGGGGGTTTGGGCATGAACCAGGCTCCAAGCGTCGGGCTACGGACACAAGGCAGTAAAAATATAGAAGAGAAAAATTATTCCTGATGCCTTAAGCCCGGTGCCTGACACCTATTTTTTAGAAATAATACCAGATGGAACTGTAATCGTTAATGTTCTCGCCGTCCGCGTTCAGCCTCTTGAGGTAGTCGTAAATGGGGACGTCAATGTACAGATAATCGAGGGCCGTGAGGATCCTCACCTCCCAGGAATAGAAACGGTAACACCTGCTGCCGTCGGGCAGGATCATGATGACCTCGTGGTCCTGCCACGCCCGTAGGTTCGACTTTCCGAGTTTCGGTACGTTGAAAACCGGTTCGTCCGTCCGGACAAGACCGGGAAGCAGACGTGCTTCCTCTCTTCGTTCCTGCTCAATCCTTGCAATAGGGACACGGAAGTCGACGGTCTCCTCCTTGCCCTTGGTGCTGAAGGTGTAGTAGGGATCAATACCTGAAACCTTGATGGTCTTGCGCAGGAGAGCCGTTTCAAATTTTCGGCTGTTGTAATAGGTAAACACCTGCTGGTTGTACACATTGATCCCGGCGTTTTTGAGCTTCCTGATCGCCTCCACGGCATCGGGGGTCACCTCGGCTGCGTGTTCGAAGTGCGTCACGACAGCGATTTCCCGCCTCCCCCATTCATGATGTTTCTTGAGAACCTCAATGAATCCGTCGTCGATTCTGAAGGGGAGCGTGACAATCACGCGGGTGCCGATCCGGATCCGTTCCACGTGCTTGATCTTCGCCACCTCGCCGATCAACCCGTCCAGGTATCTGTTGTCGAGCGTCAGCGGGTCGCCCCCCGTGATCAAAACCTCCGTGATGCTTTCGTGGGCGTCTATCCAGGCGATGGCCTCCCGGATTTTCTTCCGGCTCATCATCACATCCTCATCCATCGTCTTGATCTCCCAGTTCCGCTGACAGTACACGCAGATCTGCGGGCAGGCGTTGTAGGGCTTGAGAATGAGGATTTCGGGGTATCGCCGTGTGATGCCGTCGATGGGGCTCGTCGACCTCTCGCCCATGAAATCCATGTCGAACCCCTTTTCCCTGCTTGCGGTAACACTCTCGCAATAGCGGTTACCGGGCAGCACCTGGGCGCGGATCTGTCGGTCGTATGAAGCCGCGCCCTTCTTGTGAAATAGGGAGAGATAGTAAGGCGTGATCGAGAAGGGGATGGTCTCCGCATCGGCGCAGCGGAGCCCCGCCATTTCGTTCTTGTCAAGCTTTACAAGGGCCGTCAGCGTCTTGATGTCCTTGATGGTGTGCTTGAGGTGCCATCGATAGTCTTTCCAATTTTGTTCGTTTCCGCCGAAAAATTTCAGAATGTCCTCTTTGAGGGCTTTTCTTTCCTTTAAGACACTTCGGTCTAATCCCGTTTTGTAACGCCGGAGGAATTTCCTGATGTAGGAGGCGTACTCATCGAGCTGGTCGGATCGGACGAGAGCCGCCTCCCTGCCGTCTGCGTGCATGAAGAGCTCTCTGCTCTGGACGTGTTTTCCCGCTTTACCCGTGATACCGAGGAACAGTGCAAGGTACTCGCAAAGGAAGGCCTCCGTGACGGCATCGAGGGCATTTTCTTTTTCGTGTACGATATCGTACAAAGCTTCCAGGGGGGAAGACTTCGTGAGATATTCATTCTCCGATCGCATCGTGTTCATGAGAACGCGGATGCATTCCTTTGCGTTCCTTTTTTCAATGATGTTTAGGTTCACAAAATAGGTGTCGGATTTCATGTTGTAGAGGTCCCTGTCGAGCCGGTTCATATAATCGAATATGAGGTGCCGGGCCTCCTCTACATGCTTGGAATTTTTGATGATTTGCTTTATTCTGGGTTCCGTGGACCAGAGCTGCTCGAGGAGCTGCTTCTTGGTCATGCTCATAAAGTTCTTCATGTCGATCTTCCGTGTTACAGATTTGTTATGATTATTACACAGCGTGGTGTTGCCATCACATGCAATCGATAGACCAGCAAACGTCGGGCTTCCGGGCTGCCAGGACGTCGTCGAGACGCTTCACGGGTGTCGTGTGAGGCGCCGACTTGAGCAGCTCCGGATTTTCCCTGGCTTCCTTCGCGATGGCAATCATGGCGTCGCAGAAGGCATCCAGCGTTTCCCTGCTTTCCGTTTCGTTCGGTTCGATCATGATGGCTTCCCGGACGATGAGGGGGAAATAGATTGTCGGGGGGTGGAACCCGTAATCGAGGAGGCGCTTGGCAATGTCCGTCGTATGAACGCCGCTTTCCTTGACCTGTCTCTCCCCTGAAAAGACGCACTCGTGCATGCAGATCCGGTCGTAGGGAAGCTGGTAATAGGACCTCAGGCGCTCCTTGATATAGTTTGCGTTCAGAACGGCGTTTTCACTTGCCCTTTTCAATCCTTCAGGCCCGAGGGAACGGATGTACGTGTAGGCCTTTACCATCACATTGAAATTTCCGAAAAAGGATCTCACCCGGCCGATGCTGTCCGGGTAGTTCCCATCCCAGGCGTACCGCCTTCCCTTCTGGATCACGCGCGGTACGGGAAGGTAGGGGACAAGATCCCGGCTCACGCCAAGAGGGCCGGCACCCGGCCCGCCGCATCCATGGGGGGTTGAGAAGGTCTTGTGGAGGTTGAGGTGGATGATGTCGAACCCGAGGTCCCCCGGGCGTGTAATCCCCAAGAAGGCGTTTGCGTTGGCGCCGTCGCAGTAGAGAAGTCCTCCCTTCCCATGGACGATATTTGAAACCTCTTCGATGTTTCTTTCGAAAAGCCCCAGCGTATTCGGGTTCGTCAGCATAAGTCCCGCCACATCCTCTGTCATCAGCCCCCGAAGCCCTTCGAGGTCGACACCGCCCTCAGCATTTGAATGAACCGTCACAACCTGGAAACCACAGAGGGCGACCGACGCAGGGTTCGTCCCGTGGGCCATGTCCGGAATCAAAACCTTTGAGCGCTTCTGACCTTTCTTTTCGAAATACTTCTTGATAATCATCACCCCTGTGAGCTCACCGTGGGCGCCTGCGGCCGGCTGCAAAGTGAAATCCGCCATACCAAAGATCTCGCTCAGATACTTTCGAAGCTCATACATGAGCTCCAGGTTTCCCTGGGCGAAAATTTCCGGTGCGTAGGGGTGCAACGCCGTGAATCCCGGCAGCCTTGCCACCTCCTCGTTGATCTTCGGGTTGTATTTCATCGTGCAGGAACCCAGGGGGTAGAAGCCGATGTCGACACCAAAGTTCCTCCTCGACAGCCCCGTGTAGTGGCGGACAAGATCGATTTCGGCGACCTCGGGAAGATCCACGTCTTCCCGCAGGAGGGATCTGTCGATGAGTTGTTCGACGGGGATCTCCGGGACGTCGCAGACAGGCAGGCTGCAGGCCCTTCGGCCCGGTCGGCTTTTCTCATAGATCAATTCCATAGAGTCCTCCTCGGATGTTTACCCTCGTTTGACATTTCAATGATGGCATCGCTCAGGCCAAAATAGAAACCACGTCATCGATATCGTCTTTCTTCAGCATCTCCGTCGCACAAAAGAGCAGCCCATCCTTCAGTTCCGGGAAATGCCTTCCCACATCGTATCCCCCGAGAATGCCCGCCGATTGAAGATTTTCATTGACGCGGCCGGGGTCGGGACACCGCAGGACGAATTCGTTATAAACAGGCCCCGGGAAGGCCGGCTCCCATCCTTTAAGCGTCAGGAGCCTCTCACGCAGGTACCTTGCCTTCTGGATGTTGAGTTCCGCAAGCCGCTTCAGGTTTTTACCGAGACACGCCAGGTAAACACTCGCAGCCAGGGCGCAGAGGGCCTCGTTGGAACAGATGTTGGAGGTCGCCTTTTCCCGGCGAATGTGCTGCTCTCTTGTCTGAAGCGTCAGCACGAAGCCGCGCTGCTTTTCCTTGTCCACCGTTGCGCCTGCGAGCCTTCCTGGAATCTTGCGGAGGAACTGGCCGGTGCTCGCAAAAATACCGAGATAGGGCCCGCCGTAGTTCATGGGGTTTCCGAAGCTCTGACCCTCTCCGACCACGAAGTCGGCGCCCGCCTCACCGGCGGGTTTCAGGATACCCAGCGAGGTCGCCTCCGTGAATCCGCAGACGAGATAGGAGCCCTTCTCGTGCACCGCTTTCTCGACGGCGCCGGGATCTTCAATGACACCGAAGAAATTCGGGCTCTGAATGAGAACGGTCGCCGTATTTTCGTCAATCGCCGCCCGCAGTGCCTCCGCGTCGATCTGCCCCGATTTCCTGTAGCCCGTCTCGACGACCTCGTATCCGTTTGCCCAGGCGTACGTCTTCACCACCTGGCGATATTCAGGGTGAACCGATTTCACCACGACGATTTTCCCCCGATTGAGGATCTTCGCCGAGAGCACGGCCGCCTCCGCCATGGCCGTGGCCCCGTCGTACATGGAGGCATTCGCCACCTGCGTGCCGGTGAGCTTTGCAACCATTGTCTGGTACTCGTAGATGGCCTGCAGGATGCCCTGACTGATTTCAGCCTGGTAGGGTGTGTAGGCTGTGTAGAATTCCGACCGGGAGATCACATGCCCGACAACGGCGGGAATATAATGATGATACGAACCGGCTCCCATCAGGGTGATCCTAGGAGGGACGTTCTCATCGCCCATGCCCTTCATGAAGTCGAAAACTTCCGCCTCCGACTGTGCAGGCGGAAGCTCGAGGAGCCGTCTGAGTCTGTAACGGGTCGGGATATCCGCAAATAGCTCCTCGAGGGATTGGATCCCCACGGTCTTCATCATCGCCCTCTGGTCTTCGGCTGTATGGGGCACATAGTCCATGGAAGGCTCCTTTCTCTTCGAAGATATAAGGTCTGTTCAGGGTGAAACTCGGTATGACAGCGAGACGGCTTTACCTTTTTAATGAGCCGTTTCCTTGATCATGGCCTCGTAAACCGATGCCTCCATCAGGTTATGCAGTTCCGCAGGCTGGTCCATCCTGATCCTGGCAATCCATCCCTCGCCGAAGGCATCTTTGTTGATCAACTCCGGTTCATTTTCGAGCCGCTGGTTGACTTCGATGACCTCGCCGCTCACAGGCGAGTAGACATCGGAAACCGATTTGACCGACTCCACAACGGCAACGGTCTCCATCTGCCTGATCTTCTTTCCGACCTTCGGCAACTCCACGTACACGATGTCCGTCAGAAGTTCCTGGGCGTGATCGGTGATTCCCATGACCACCACATTGTTTCCCTGATCGAGAGCCCACTCGTGCTCTTTCGTGTACTTTCTGTCTGTTGGATTGGGCTTGGCCATCTCCTGCTCCTTTCCGGTGGGATTCAACTTTTGTTCTGCGCCTTCGATCTTCTATAGAACGGCAGGGGGGTCACCCTCGCCTTTGCTTTCTGGCCGCGAATTTCAATTTCGATTTTTGCCCCGGGCCTTTCATGGGCCCTGTCTACGAATGCAAGGCCGATGGCCTTACCGAGAGTGGGTGCAAAGGTTCCCGAGGTGACAGTGCCGATTTCCCGGCCGTTGCCGAAAACCCTGTATCCGTGCCTCGCGATCCCCCGGTCTGTCATCTCGAATCCAATGAGCTTTTTCTTTACCCCTTCTTCCTTCTGTTTTCTCAAGGCCTCGCAGCCGGTGAATTCCTTGTTGAGATCGACGAGCCAGCCGTAGACCACTTCAAAGGGCGTGATCGTCTCATCCATTTCGTGGCCGTAGAGCATCATGCCCGATTCGATGCGGAGGGTGTCCCGGGCACCCAGGCCGACCGGTTTCAATCCCATGGGCGTCCCAACGCTCAGGAGAGCGTCGAAAATCTCACCCATCCGGCGGCTGTCGGCGTATATCTCAAAACCGTCTTCCCCCGTGTACCCGCTCCGGGAAACGATGGAAGAAATGCCCAGCACCTCCGTGCTCATGGCATGGTAGAATTTGAGCGGGGCAAGATTTCCCTGGGTGACCTTCTGAAGGATGGCTTGTGAATTCGGTCCCTGCAAATCGATCTTGCCGGTGGCATCGCTGATGTCCCGTAGGGTGATGCCGGAGTACCCCTTTTCTTCCTGTGCCCTACGGAGCCACTCGAAATCGCCGTCCTTGGTGACGGCATTGGTCACCACCATGTAGTGCTCTGCGCCGAGTTTGTACACCGTCAGGTCGTCCAGGATGCCGCCACGGGTGTTCAGCATGACGCTCAGCTTCATCTGGCCGATTTCCTGCCTCTCGAGGTTACGGCTCATGATACTCTGTAAATAATCCTGAGCGCCTGTCCCTCGAATCTCGATTTCGCCCATATGGCAGATGTCAAAGATTCCCGCTGCGGATCTCGTCGCTCTGTGCTCCTCGATGACGGCGGTGTATTGTACGGGCATGCACCAGCCGCCAAACTCGATCATGGTCGCCTTCAACTTCTGGTGATGTTCATAGAGAGGGGTTTTTTTCATAGCCATCTCCTGAAAAGAAGGGCGCTTCAGGGTTGATGTTCACGACAGGGGCGCCTGAGCAGATAATCTTTTAATATCAATAGGATGGAATTAATAAAACGTTTGTTCGCCCCCCGGGCCGTTACCGGTAATACGGTGGTCAGACGGTACTATAAACCCCGTCTTATTTCAATATGAATGTGCGCAGGAAATCTGAGTAAACCTCTTTCCGAGCGCGATAAAGTGTGTGGGGGGAACTTAAAAAAATATAGATATTTTTTTTCAATTATATTAAAGATGTAGAAATATTGCATTGATTTTAAGTACATCAACAAAGCGGAGAGGCATTCCATGAGATTCGACATCGCAAAGAGAGGAGAGGGCCTCACCTACGAGATCAGAAACATCGTGGGCGTCGCCAACCGGCTCAAGGCCTGTGGCATGGAGGTCACCTGGGAGAACATCGGTGATCCCGTGCACAAAGGGGAAAAAATCCCCGATTGGATGAAAGAAGTCCTGTTCGATCTTCTGAAGGAGGATATCAACTACGCCTATTCCCCGACGCAGGGGCATGACGCCACGCGCGAGTTTATCGCGGAGCGGGTCAACCGAAGGGGAAAGACACAAATCACGCCCGATGACATTATCTTCTTTAACGGTCTGGGCGACGCGATTGCCAGGGCTTACGGCGTCATCCGGGTTGACGCCAGGATCATCCTTCCCGAGCCGACCTACTCGACCCACTTCCTTGCCGAAGTCCATCACGCATCATTCCCGCCGAACACGTACCGGATGAACCCCTATCACAGGTGGCATCCGGACATGAACGAACTCGAACTCAAGGTTAAGAGCCACAAAGCAATCGTGGGTATCCTCGTAATCAATCCCGACAACCCCACGGGGTTTGTCTATCCCGAGGAGACGCTGAGGCGTATCGTAAAGATCGCCAGGGAAAATGACCTTTTTCTCGTTTTCGATGAGATCTACATCAACATGGTCTACAATGGGCAGTTGACCGTACACCTTTCAGACATCGTCGAGGATGTACCCGCGATCAGCATGAAAGGGATTTCGAAAGAGTTCCCCTGGCCCGGA
>Ga0172364_10000006_pt1 | contig 129097 bp, 89 predicted proteins | sample LakKivSesite10cm_FD_114545 | JGI IMG/M metagenome (GOLD analysis project Ga0172364, IMG submission 114545) | Sediment microbial communities from Lake Kivu, Rwanda - Sediment site 10cm | ecosystem: Environmental > Aquatic > Freshwater > Lake > Sediment | place: Rwanda: Western Province, Lake...
AAATCATGACTTATATCATTAAAGGAAGCGGAATGACCATTCAAGATGTCGTACGTGTTGCCCGTCATGGTGAGGATGTGGCTTTGCATCCTGATGCCGTGAAGCGTATCCTGGCATGCCGCGCCATGCTTGAGAAAAAAATAGAAGCCCATGAGATCATGTATGGCGTCAACACAGGTATCGGTGAATTTTCAGAGATCGTACTGAATGATGAACAGGTCAGACAATTTCAGAAATACCTTATATATAATCATGCGGCGGGCATAGGTGATCCGGCACCACTTGAGTATGTCAGGGGTGCCATGTTGTCACGCATCAATGTCCACGCCCATGGCAACTCGGGATGCCGGCTGGAGATCACTCAAACACTGGTCGACATGCTGAACAAAGGTGTCACACCCTATGTCTGCCAGAAGGGTTCGGTGGGAGCCTGTGGTGATCTGGCACCCATGTCGCAGATAGCCCTGCTCATGATGGGTGAAGGGAAAGCTTACTACCAGGGGGAGTTGCTGGACGGTAAAGAGGCTATGGACGGGGCGGGTATAGCCGTTCCGGGACTTAAGGCGAGAGACGGTCTGGCAACCATCAACGGTTCCAACATGCTCACGGCCATGAGCGCCCTCTTTCTCTATGATGCCGACCGTTGGTTGCGGCAGGCCGAGATTGCTGCCGCCATGTCGCTGGAAGCTCTGAAAGCCAATATGCGGCCATACCATGCCAAGCTCCATGAAGCCCGCGGCTTTCCGGGTGCCGTAAGAAGCGCCAAGGCAATATGTAAAGTGGTGGAAGGTGGTGATCTCTTTGAAAACCGCATCAAATGCAAGGTGCAGGATGCCTACAGCATGCGCAGCACCCCCCAGGTCATCGGCGCCGCACATGATGCCCTGGCTTTTGCCCGCAGCCAGGTCGAGATCGAACTCAACGGCGTGGGCGATAATCCCGTCTTTTTTCCCGATGAGAACCTGCAGCTTTCAGGAGCTAATTTTCAGGGATCCCCTGTTTCCCTCCCGATGGATATGGCCGGTGCAGCCATCACCATGGTGAGCGTGATGTCGGAGAGAAGAATGAACAGGCTGAACAATCCAGCCCTGAACGTCGATCTACCGGCTTTCCTGACAAAAGGCGCCGGGATGTTCTCGGGACTGATGCTGAGCCAGTATACGGCCGATATGATGATCGTGGAACAACGCATCCTGTCCATGCCCGCATCCATTCAATCCATCCCGGCGGCAGCCGACCAGGAAGATTTCGTTTCGATGGGTATGAACACGGCCATAAAGAATTTTCAAATACTGGACAATGCCTATGGAGTGCTGGGTATCGAATTTATGGCTGCAGCCCAGGCCCTTGATTTCCGCGATTATACTTTCGGCCGCGGCACCGCCAAGGCACGCGAGGTCATCCGTCGCCATGTCGCTTTTCTCGATGAGGATCGCCCTCTGTATGATGATCATACCACGATGAAAGAATTGGTCAAATCATGCGAAATCCTTGAAGAAGTAGAGCGAATTACGGGCAACCTTAATTAAATGTTAAGGTAAAATTATTTTTTTTATTTTTTTATAAAATATCCTTAAGAAATTGCGTATCTTAGAGCCTCTTTTCCGGGGGAGTAACGGATTCCTATTTATCTTTTTTGTATATTTAATAAAAATTTTGATTGTAATTCTGTTAAACAACTAAATTACTAACAAAAACCATCGATTATGAGAAAATTTACTCTTTATAAAATCTTAAAAGTCAGTTTAATTTCAATTTATTATAAATTTCGTTCTAAATTTTCATTCAATTTATTTTGGAATTTCGCTTCATTTTCATAATTTGGCTGCTAATTTATGGGGGAATAAATCTTTTCATTATTTATTACCTAATTATTGACAAAAATCAAATATCTACTTTAACAGTATTACTAACCAAAAATTGCAGACTATGAGACAATTTACCCTTTTGCTTGCACTTTTATTTTTTATAGGAATGCAGGCTGTTAATGCACAAAGAACCATCTCGGGCAAGGTCACCAGTTCTGAGGATGGTTCACCAATACCGGGGGTTACGGTAGTCGTCAAGAACACCACCACCGGTACTACCACCAATGTTGAAGGCAAGTATGAGCTGACCCTCACGCGGGATGCCAAAACATTAGTCTTCTCTTATGTTGGAAGGGTAACCCAGGAACTTCCTATAGGTACGAACAACACCCTGGATGTCGCTCTGGAACCTGATATTCTGAGCATCGAAGGTATTGTCGTCACGGCCTTGGGTATCACCCGTGAAAAGAAGGCTCTGGGTTATGCCGTACAGGATGTCACCGGTGATGATATTAACGCCGCCAAAGAAACCAACATTGTGAATTCGCTCTCCGGGAAGGTGGCCGGGGTGCAGGTCATTAATGCCAGCGGTGCCGTGGGCTCCTCAGCCCGTATCACCATCCGCGGTAACAACTCCTTCGGCAACAACCAACCCTTATTCGTTGTTGACGGTGTACCCATCTCCAATTATTCCACCGAAGTGAACCAGTACGCCAGTACAAATTTTAGTGGCTCCACCGAATATACCGGTGTTGACTTCGGTAATGCGGCCATGGATATCGATCCCGATAACATCGAATCAATCAGTGTCCTTAAAGGCGCCAATGCAGCCGCTCTTTACGGATCACGTGCCGCCAACGGTGTGGTGCTGATCACGACCAAGTCATCCAAGAGAGGTGCCGCCAAAGGTATCGGCGTTACGTTCACCACCTCTTACGAGATGAACCAGGTCAGCTATCTGCCTCTGTACCAGAATAAATACGGACAGGGTTATGCCGGTGATGAATATCTTTATCATGAATACACCGGTAAAAATGCTTACGACGATCTGGCCGCTTACCAGGCCTGGTGCCTCGAAAATTCATTCAGCTATTACGACGGCAAATGGAACGGCGTGAACGACGGTATGGACGAATCCTGGGGACCACGGCTGGATATAGGCCTCCAGATACCCCAGTTCGACAGCCCGCTGGTCGATCCCAACGATCCCACACAAGGCCATGTCCCGGCACCCTGGGTGTCACAACCCAATAACATTAAAGACTTCTTCGTGACCGGCGGTATCTTCGATAATAACCTCTCCCTTGTCGGTGGCTCTGAAAATGCCAACGCCCGCCTGTCCCTGTCATCATACAATGAAACAGGGGCTATACCAAACACCGACCTGAAAAGATATACGGTCAACTTCAGCGGTAATGTCAACCTGTCAAAAAGGTTATCGGCAAATGCCGTCATCACCTATGTGACTAACCGGAGCGATAACCTGCCGGGCAACGGTTATGATGAGAATAACATCATGCAGTCCCTGGGTTCATGGTTCGGCCGCCAGGTCAACATGACCGATCTGAAAGACCACTGGACCGAGCTCAATGCCTTCGGCGACCCTTACAACTGGAACTCCAACTACCATAACAACCCCTACTGGTCGGTTAATAATAATACCACCTCCAGGACCAGGAACAGGGTGTTAGGCAATGTCAACCTGACCTATAAGATCACCGACTGGTTCAGTGTGATGGGACGTATCGGAACCGACACCTATGACGAATCGAGAAAGCATGTATGCCACGATCAATCCATCGAATCGACTTCCGGCGGTTTCTTCTGGCAGAACTCCCGTGTGGAAACGGAAACCAATGCCGACCTGATCTTTACCATCGACAAGCAGTTGAGCGAGGACTTCGGCCTGCAGGCTACCCTTGGAGCCAATTACAGGAATAATAAATATACATTTGTGAACTGGATGGCCAATGAGCTGACCGTACCCAACCTGTACACCATCGGCAATGTGAAAGGCAATGCCACTGTGACTCAATACGATGCTGAAAAAGAAATTCACAGTGTCTACGGATCCATCAGCCTGTCATTCCGCCGTATGCTGTACCTCGATATCACCGGAAGGACCGACTGGAGTTCCACGCTTCCAAAAGACAACTGGTCCTATTTCTATCCTTCTTACAGCCTAAGCTGGGTCTTCACCGAAACCTTCGATATCTCACCGAGTATCCTCAGCTTTGGCAAGATCAGGGGCAGCTATGCCCAGGTGGGTAATGATACCGATCCCTACCAGCTTTCGCCGGCTTATTCAGCCGATGCCTCCCCCTTCAATGGCGTCGGATTGTACTTCTACACAAGGACCATTCCTCCCCTCGGCCTGATGCCCGAGAAAACAAACAGCTATGAAATCGGTACCGACCTGAAGTTCCTCAATAACAGGCTGGGTGTTGATTACACCTATTACAATAAAAGCACCTTCAACCAGATCCTGGCAGTCAATATCTCCAGGTCGAGCGGTTTCAGCAGCATGCGTCTCAATGCAGGCCAGATCGACAACTGGGGGCACGAATTGATGGTGACGGGTGTGATCCTCAAATCAACCGGGGGTCTGAACTGGGAAATCAACCTCAACTGGTCGAAGAATCACAACAAAGTGGTAGAGCTCTATGGTGAACTCCAGGCTTACCAGATTGTCGCTTCATGGCAGGGTGTCACCATCGAGGCACGTCCCGGCGAACCTTACGGTGTGATAAGGGGCAGGGGATTTACTTATGATGACAATGGCAACATCATTATCAAATCCAATGGCCTTCCCCAGTCCTCCGCCACCCCCGTCAACATCGGTAACATCGAGCCTGACTGGCTGGGAGGGGTCCGCAACACCTTCAGGTGGAAAAATCTTTCTTTCAGCTTTCTCATCGATATGCGCAAAGGCGGCGATATCTTCAGCGTAACCGACTGGTTCGGCGCTTACGCCGGTGTGACCAAAGAAACAGCTGAAGATATTGAGGGTGACCACGTGAAACCTGCCGGCGATCCCAATGAAATAAGAAGGGATGGCGTCATTATCGAAGGCGTACAGATAGATGAACAGGGTAACAGCATACCCAATACGACGGTTGTTTCAGCCGAAGACTTCTATGAAAGCTATTGGGGATTGCAGCAATACTCCATCATCGACGGCAGTTTCGGCAAATTGCGTGAAGTCATCATCGACTATCAGCTGCCGGATGAATGGATGAACAAAACCAAATTCATCAAATCATGCGATATATCCCTCTATGGCAGAAACCTGGCCTTGTTGTGGCGGTCGAAAAGCAATGATGTCCGCATCGATCCCGAAACAGGTTTCGGCACTACCAATAACGGGGTAGGACTTGAACAATATCAGTTGCCCCCGACCAGGACCATGGGTATCAAGTTAAGGTTTACTTTCTGACCGGCCCATCCCAATTCAAGATGAACATATTAACTAAAAAATTATGACAATGAAAAAAATAGTAAAAATAAATATCATCCTGGTCATCGGACTGATCATTTCACTCATTTCGTGCACCAAGGATTTTGAAAGTATGAACAAGGACCCCAACAGGCCCCTCGATGTTCCGTCGACCAATATTCTTGCTCATAGCATCCGGTATATCGGCGATAACTTTTTTAATGACTGGCAGGGCATGAACGAGATGTGCAGCTATGCCGGACAGATCAGCAAGATACAGTATGTGGACGAAGCCCGTTACAACTTCCGTGAGGGGGTTGTGAACAATGCCTGGTCCGATTACTATACCATTCTGAACGACCTGGCCATCATTCAAAAGAAATCAGATGTTGAAAACACCATGAACATGAAAGCCGCCGCCATGACGTTTTCATGCATGCTGTGGCAGATGTGCACCGACCAGTGGAAAGCCGTTCCCTATTCTCAGGCTTTGCAGGGTATTGATGCGGATGGACTCGTTGGAATAACCAATCCGGCTTATGATGCACAGGCCGACATTTATTATGCCCTTGCCGACAAGCTGAAGGAAGCTGCCGACCTGTTCGCCGGAGGTTATAATGATGAGCTTAGTGATGGTGATCTTTTATTCAATGGTGATGTTGCAAAATGGCAGAAGTTCTGTAACTCGTTACGGTTGCGTTTGGCCATCCGCATGTCAGGTGCCACGACAACCGCCGGCGCTGTGGATAAAGCCAAAGCCATCTTCGAGGAGGTCATGGGCGACCCGGGCAAATATCCGGTCATGGCCAGCAATGACGATAATGCCTTTCTATGGTGGCCGGGGACTTCACCTTACAAAGAACCTTATGAGGAGATTTCAGAAACTCGTGATGACCATGGTATGTGCGTTGTTATGATCAATTACCTGACCATGTACAATGACCCAAGATTGCCGGTATATGCGCATCCGGCTTATATTGACTCCATTACCGGTCTTCCTGTTTACAGGGGTGTGGATCCCGGCGCCATTGACGGCACTTTTCGCATGGATACCATTTCCCGCATAGGTTACCGCTTCCGTGACAACCCGGCAGGATTTACTCCCTTCATGAGGTATTCCGAAGTCCTTTTCGACATCGCCGAAGCGTCGTTTAATAACTGGACCACCGGATGGACAGCACAGGACGCTTACGAGGCAGGAATAAAGGCCTCCATGGAAGAAAATAATATCACCGACCAGGATGCCATCAATACCTATATGGGGCAGGAAGGTGTGGCATGGACAGGTGATGATGTGAAACAGATCTACCTCCAGAAATGGATCTGCATTTTCAAAGAGGGACAGGAAGCCTGGGCTGAAACCCGCAGAACAGACTGGCCTTATGTGGAAGTGGCCCCCGGCTCGGCATATCCCGGCCATAACCGCCAGCCGTTCCGTTATCCCTATCCCACAGATGAACAAAACCTCAACGGGCCTAACGTGGATGCCGTCAGCGGAGGTATCGTCGACTTGTTCTGGGGCCAGCAGATGTTCTGGGATACCAGAACAGGTGTTAATTAAGGAGAACATCCTTACATACAAAACAAAAAGCCTCAGGTTACCCTGAGGTTTTTTGTTTCATTTCTGTAAACCATTAAGCCGCCGTTTCATATCAATACACAAGCTGTCATATTCCTTCCTGAGGATGGCCTCAACAGGTTTGGCCGGTGGTGATTCCACCTTTAACGGATCTACTGGAGAGCCGTTTTTGAAAATGCGGAAGTCGAGGTGCGGTCCGGTGGCCAGACCACTTTTTCCCACATACCCGATGAGATCGCCCTGATGTACACGGACACCCTGTTTCATACCCCGGGCATAACCCGATAAATGCATGTATAGTGACGTATACGCTGAATTATGACGTATCCGGATGTAACGTCCTCCTCCTTTCACATCGAAGCCCACGCCTATCACTGTTCCATCGCCGATGGAATGCACCGGCGTGCCCATAGGTGCCGCATAATCAACACCAAAATGAGGCCTGCGTATCTTGAGAATGGGATGCATACGGCTCCTGGAATAACGCGAGCTGATGCGGTTGTAACGCAACGGTGCCTTCAGAAAAGCCCGCCGGACACTGTTGCCCTGGTCATCAAAATAATCACCCTCATGCTCCTGAACGTAATAAAATGCATAGTAATCATTGCCCATCGTATTGAAGCAGGCAGCCAGAATGCGCCCGATGCCGATCGTATCACCTTCAATCACTTCCTCTTCATAAATGACACGGTAACTGTCGCCGGCCTGTATCCCGAAAAAATCGATGGTCCAGGCGTATATATCCGACAGCTCAACGGCCAGATAAGGGTCCAATCCGTTATCCAGAACAGAATTCCAAAGCGATGACTGAATGATTCCCTGCGCCGATGCGATGAACGTTTTGACTTCTTTTTCTCCCATGTAGACTCTCGCCGAATCGTGCAGATCGAAAACTACAAATGAAACAGGCGAAATCTCATAAATGAAATACCTGACAACCACTGTCGAATCCCTGGTGCAAAACACGGTGTAGTCATTGCCTGCCCTGATCTTCCTGACATCAAAAACGGGTCTGGCCAGTCTGATCAGACGGTCAATAGTGGAGTAATCAACATGAAAAGACTGAAGAATGCCCGAAAGGTTCTGATTGGGTTGTATTTTTCCTTTTATGATCCTGAAAGAATCCACATTGATACCGTACTCAAAATGGGGCTCATGAATGGTAAGGGTCGCCCTATCCCTTTCCCTGACCCTGGGATGCCGGGGTAATAAAAGGATAACAACCAAAATGACAAGAATCAAAAAACCTACTATGATGAGAATGATCCGTCGCCGTTTCACATTTTTAATTGTTACGGAGAGCGAAGTCTCGCCCGGCTTCGAGGGCTTTCAGGTTAAAGTCGACGATCTCCTGTCCTTTGGCTTTGAAGAATTCCCTGATGGCATCTTCCAGGCCGGCGAAGGCTATGCTGAGGCATGGTGAGGAAGCACCCAGAATAACCATGTTGGCGGCTCTGAGAAAACCAAGGTCCCTGGCTATCTTCTCTGCGTCGATCATGATGTTATGCGGGATCTTGACGATTTCGGCAAGGATCTTATCAATGGACGGATAATCAGGAATGTTAATATATGGCACCGTGTTGGTCACCACCCAACCATCTGTTGACAGCATGGGCAGGTAACGCAGTGCCTCCATGGGTTCGACGGAGAGGATGAGGTCGGCCTGACCGGTAAGTATCAGGTCGGAGGCGATGGTTTTATCCGAGAGCCGCAGGTTGGAATGCACGTCACCACCCCTTTGGCTCATGCCATGGATCTCGTTTTGTTTGAGATAAAGACCCGAACGCACGGCAGCCATGCCGATGATGGCCGAGATGGTCAGTATCCCTTGCCCACCGACACCGGCAAGAATAACATCCTTCTTCATCCGACTTCCTGTTTTTGCATTTTCCCCGGTTTCTCCGTCTTAACTCTTTTGGTGGCTGTCTGAATGCACTCACGCCGCGGTATGATGACGGAGACACCCTGGTAGGCGATTTCTTTCCTGATGATCCCCAGGTTTTTTGTATGCTCTTTCGGCAAAGGATTTAAAATGAAGATATGCTCTTTCTCCACGCCTATGGCCTCGCAGATGGCTTCCAGCTTGCTTTCACCGGCCGTGGGCTGGCCGCCTGTCATAGCCGTGGTCTCATTATCCAGGATCAGGACGGTGATGGGTGATTTATCGTTCACCGCGTCGAGCAGGCCGGTCATGCCGGAATGGGTGAAGGTGGAATCACCGATGACAGCCACGGCGGGTGTCAGTCCGGCATCGGCAGCTCCTTTGGCCATGGTGATGGAAGCGCCCATGTCGACACAGGTATTGATGGCATGATAGGGTTCAAGGGCCCCCAGGGTGTAACAGCCAATGTCGGAGAAAACCCTACCCTTGGAATAGCCGGCCATGGCTTCATTCAGAGCCAGATAAGAATAGATATGGGGACAACCCTTGCATAGTGACGGTGGCCGCGGACAGACAACACCCGGCACCGGAGGGCCTTCACATACCTTGATGCCCAGTGCCGTGGCCACCTTGCAAGGCGTCAGTTCCCCGTCACGTGGCAGACTGCCGTCAAGGCGTCCTTTGATGACTCTGGAATGCATGAAATAAGCCGGCAACAATTCCTCAATGAACGGATACCCGTCCTCGAGAACGAGGATCTGCTCACAGGCATCATAAAGTTTCGCGATGAGTGTTTCAGGCAACGGGTACTGACCTATCTTAACCACGGGATAGGGTATCACACGGTCAGGGTAATTTTCAAGAAGATAGTTAAAGGCGATGCCTGCCGTGATAATGCCTAAACTTTTATCGGAACCGTCGAGGTATATATTATAAGGTGATGTCTCCGCGGCCGCCAGCAACTGAGGCTGGTTTTGCAGCAACCGTTTAAAACGCCGCCTGGCATTGACCGGTAAAAGAATAAATTGCCTTAAATCCTCGGGCAGTCTCAAATGATTTTGTTGTAACGTTTCCCTGCGTACAATCCCGGCGCGGGAATGGGCCAAACGTGTTGTCAAACGCATTAGCACGGGAGTGCCCAGCGTCTCCGACAGAGCCAGACCATGGAAGACCATGTCGTAAGCTTCCTGCTGGTTGCCGGGTTCAAGGATCGGGATCATGGCGAATTTACCATAAAAACGGGAGTCCTGTTCGTTTTGAGATGAGTGCATCGAAGGATCGTCGGCGGCCACGATCATCAGCCCGCCATTGGCACCGGTGATGGCTGAATTAATGAAAGGATCGGCGGCGACATTCAATCCGACGTGCTTCATGCAGGCCATGGCTCTCTTACCGGCGTATGACACCCCCAGCGCGGCCTCCATAGCCGTTTTCTCATTGGCACACCAGGAGGCACGCACCTGCCCCGCCTGCGCCTGTTCCGATCTGATCACGTACTCGGTGATCTCCGTCGAAGGCGTTCCCGGGTAAGCATAAACAGCCGTTATACCCGCATCCAAAGCACCCTGTGCTATGGCTTCATCACCCAGTAAAACGAATGTTTGCATTTCGCTGTGGTTTGGTTGAAAGAAGTATTCCCCGAGCCAGGGCTTCCTTACAAATGTAATGAAAAATAACCAAACGCTTCTTCCCATTATGATTTTTTAAGGCCGGAACCTTATTTATACTTAATTTAAGTAATTTTGCCCGCCTGATATATATGCAACGATGAATTACCTGGCACACACTTATTTGTCGGATCTGGCCGGTGATGATGAAAAGCTTTTCCTGGGAAATTTCATTGCCGATCATGTCAAGGGTAATCACATCAACCACTTTGATGCCGGCATTGTCAGGGGTATTGTGCTGCACAGGAAAACGGACGAATTCACCGATAAACACCCTTCGTTTATAGCTTGCCGCGACCGGCTGGCACCCCGTTACCACAAATACGCCGGCGTGATCACCGATATGTTCTACGATCATTTTCTTGCCGCTAACTGGTCCGGTTTCTCAAATGAAAGCCTGCAGGCCTTCACCGAACGTCACTACCGTGTCCTGCTGAAAAACTTTCTGCTTCTGCCCGGTAAAACGAAGCGTATTCTTCCTTTTATGATCAGATCGAATTGGCTGTCCTCTTATGCCCGTCTGGAATTTCTGTAAAGAAGCCTGGAGGGTATGGCCGTTCGCACGCCTTTTCAATCACATATGGATAAAGCCGTCAAAGATTTAAGAGAAGATTATTCCTTTTATAAGAAGGAATTTTATGTTTTCTTTCCGGCCGTCATCGCCTTTGTGAAGGGCCTGTTAGCCGGCGAGTTGCAGGTCACCGCAACTGAATAGGAACGGGTGTTCCTTATCGTTCAAAGAATTTAATGCACCATCTGTTTTGTCACGCTTTTTTCAACCACCTCTTCGAGCATTGTGGTGGTCAGTGACTTGGGACGCTCGATGGGATACATCAGGGCACGGTCCCATATCACGTTGGCACAGATCCCGATGGATCTCCCCACTCCGAAAAGCACGGTATAAAAATCAAATTCCGTGATACCATAATGCCATTGCAGCAGGCCCGAATGAGCGTCGACGTTGGGCCAGGGATTCCTGGCATGACCATGTTCCATAAGGATGGGAGGCACCACCTTATATAAAAGATCGATGTACTTGAACAAAATGTCGTCAAGCATATGTTTCAGGGCAAAGTCACGCTGAAGAAGAAACCGGGGATCGGTCTTGCGCAAAACAGCATGACCGTAACCCGGAATGACACGTCCAGAGTTAAGCACATCCCATACGAACTGTTTCATTTCGTCTTCGGTGGGTACTTTGTCATTCATCTTATCCTTAATATCCAGCAGAAAACGCAGAACCTCCTGATTGGCCAGACCGTGAAGAGGACCTGCCAGCCCGTTGATCATGGCAGGAATGGCCAGATAGAGATCCGATAAGGCGCTGGCCACCAAATGACCCGTATGGGCACTGACATTACCGCTCTCATGATCGCTGTGCAGGATGAAATTGAGTCGTGACACATCATCATAAGGACTTTTAATGCCCATCATGTGAGCGAAATTACCGCCGAAATCGAGGCCGGGATTAGACTGGATGTATTTGCCGTCACGGTACAACTTGGCGTATATGTAAGCCGCTATCTCAGGTATCTTGGCCAGAAGATTCATGGCATCCTCATAGGTCGGATCCCAGAACTCCGTTTTAGGCAACCCGGCAGCATATTTCTTGGCAAAAAACGATTCCCTTTGCAATGTCATGATGGCTGCAGAGAATATGGTCATGGGATGGCTGCAACAGGGCATCGAATCAATGATCTCATACACATACCGGGGAAGGATATGCCTTTTCCTGAATTCATCAGCCACTTCGGCCACCTCCTTCTCGGTGGGTATATCGCCGGTCAGAAGCAAAAACACGAGGCCTTCCACATACGGCATCTCGGCACCGGGTGGTTTGGGTAATAATTTCATCAGTTCGGGAAGGGTATATCCCCTGTAACGTATACCCTCGTTGGGATCAAGGTAGGAAATATCGGTGACCAGGCATTTAATGCCTCTCATGCCTCCCAGGATCTGACCGATCGTCACCTTGTCGACCACCATGTCGGCAAATTCATTCATCAGCCTGGCGGTACGTGGTCTCCATTCCATGATCTTATCGAGAAGATGCTCTTTTAAAGTTGCCATGGTATGATTAAATTAATGTATACTCATCGAATGATTACTTTATTGTCTCCATGTTTTCAATGATGGCGGTGCCAAACTCCGAACATTTCAGGAGGGTGGCATCCTTCATTTGCCTGTGGTAGTCGTAGGTCACCTTTTTCTGACCGATGGTTTTAACCAGGGCATTCCAAATGATATCATTCACTTCATGCCAGCCGAGGTATTTAAACATCATGGCACCCGACAGGATCACCGATCCGGGATTAACCTTGTCAAGATTGGCATATTTGGGTGCTGTGCCGTGAGTGGCCTCAAAGATCGCATGACCCGTCTCATAATTGATGTTGGCACCGGGAGCGATACCGATACCGCCCACCTGGGCTGCCAGGGCATCGGAAATGTAATCGCCGTTAAGGTTCATGGTAGCGATCACATCAAATTCACTGGCACGTGTCATCACCTGCTGTAAAGCAATGTCGGCAATGACGTCACGGATGAGCAGCTTGTCTTTCCATTGATTGTTGCCATGAGTGGGTAACAATCTCATAGCCTCTTTCACTTCCTTCACAATATCCTGTTTTTGTTTTTCCGTCATCATATCATAGCCCGGATCGATCAAGCGGGCATTTTCCTCCTCGCTGATGCCGGGATTGTTGCTTTTATTTGTCAGAATCCAGCTTTCCCTTTCCGTCACCACATTGTTCCTGAACTCTTCCTTAGCCAGTTCATACGCCCATTGTTTAAAGGCTCCTTCCGTGAATTTCATGATATTGCCTTTATGCACCAAAGTCACCGATTGACGGTGTTCCTCCAGGGCGAAGCGGATAGCGGCGCGCACCAGACGCCGGCTGCCCTCACGTGATATGGGTTTAATGCCAATGCCGGATGTTTCAGGGAAACGTATCTTCCTGGTCCCCAGATCATATGTGATGAAAGCGATCATTTTACGGGCTTCAGGTGATCCCGCCGGCCATTCAATGCCGGCATAGATATCCTCGGTATTTTCACGGAAAATGACCACATCCACCTCTTCAGGATGCCTGACAGGGGACGGTACACCGTCAATGTAACGGACAGGTCTTAGGCAGGTGTATAGATCCAATTCCTGCCGCAAGGCCACATTCAATGAGCGTATGCCTCCCCCCACCGGTGTCGTCAGCGGACCCTTGATACCGACAAGGTAATCGGTAAAAGCCCGCAAGGTTTCCTTAGGCATCCACTCACCACTCTTATTGAAGGAATTCTCGCCGGCATAGACTTCCAACCACCTGACCCCACGCTTCCCGCCATAGACGAGGTGCACGGCAGCATCAAACACCCTGCGGGCAGCACGCCATATATCAGGCCCTGTTCCGTCACCCTGAATAAATGGTATAACAGGAAAATCGGGTACATGCAACTTTCCCGATCGGATGGTTATCTTCTCTCCCTTATCCATATTTTTGACAAACTATTATAATGTGAATAGATCGTCGCTCCGGAGTTACAAAATTATATATAACTATGTAAATAATACAATATATAGTGCCCGACTTTGCTTTCCCCTGCACAAAGTCTGTTTATCCTTTTTTCTTTTCAGTTTAACAGAGTAAATATTGGATTGTTCATCCTTTCAGGGATTTTAAAATGAATGTATAAGTCAGATTTGGTGGTGTCATCTTTATCACATTATTTTTACTATAAACACCGTTCAATCTAATTTTTTATAGCTTTGCACAACCTGAATAACCAGATGTCATAAAAGTGCGATCCATACCGGGACCAGGAGAGTAAAATGAATGTAAAAATACCACGCCTGTCTTTATTATGCTTTATTCTATTCCTGAACATTTTCACGGGCTTTCAGGATGCCATAGGTCAGACCGCCACTGTCCGTGGTTTTGTTTATGAAAAGCAATCGGGTGAGCCTGTCATCTTCACCAACGTTTATCTTTACAAAACCTCTTACGGTGCTGCTACCGATGTAAACGGTTATTTTGTTATATCCCAGATACCGCCGGGAGAATATCTGCTGATGGTCACCTATCTTGGATATGACACCTTACGTATACCTCTGAGGCTCAATGCCAATGATATCATCACAAAAAAGTTCTACCTTACTCAGTTGTCCGTGCTGCTCAATGAAGTAAACATATCGGGGACGAGGGAACAGGTGCGCACCGAAACAAGGACCTCCGTCGTGACGATCACGCCTAAACAGATTGACCAGATACCATCCATTGGTGGGCAGCCCGATATTGCCCAGTACCTTCAGGTATTGCCGGGGGTCATCTTTACAGGCGACCAGGGGGGACAACTGTATATCAGGGGAGGTTCACCCGTACAGAACCTGGTGCTGCTCGACGGCATGATCATTTATAATCCCTTTCATTCCATCGGACTCTTTTCGGTTTTCGATACCGAAATCATCCGCAGCGCGGAGGTTTATACGGGAGGTTTCGGAGCGGAATATGGCGGACGGATATCATCGGTAATGGACATCACCACACGCGACGGTAATAAAACCAGGATAGCCGGTAAAGCCGGTGCCAGCACTTTCGGTGGGGAATTAATGATTGAAGGTCCCCTGAAGAAGCAAAAGGAAGATAATAAGGGAAGCTCGTCTTTCATTCTTTCCGCAAAAAATTCGTACCTGAAACAGAGCTCAAAAATTTTTTATCAATATGTTGACACGGCGGGGCTGCCATTCAATTATCTGGATCTCTATGCGAAACTCTCATTGAATGGGAGCAATGGCAGCAAAGTCAATTTTTATGGTTTCTCATTCGACGACAGAGTGGATAATTATAAAGCCCTGTCGAATTTTCACTGGAATTCATATGGCGGTGGGCTCAATTTCGTTGTCATCCCGGGTAAATCACCCGCATTGATGGAAGGTAACGTCGACTACTCCGATTATAAAATCTCCCTCGATGAAATAGCCAGTCCCTCCAGAACCAGCGAGATCAACGGCTTCAACGTCGGACTCGGATTCACCTATTTCCTCGGTAAAGATGTCCTGAAGTACGGTGTGGAGCTTCTGGGCTACCAGACCCTCTTTAACTATTTCAATTCCGTTAACCGGAAAATAGAGCAAAATGAGAACACCACCGAGCTTGGGGTATATGTAAAATACAAGACTATTCTGGGTAAATTCCTCCTTGAACCCAGTTTCAGGATTCAGTGGTATGCCTCCCTGGCCAATCTTTCGCCTGAGCCGCGTCTGGCTGTGAAATATAATGTGGCCGACAAGTTCAGGGTCAAACTGGCAGGCGGGTTCTATTCGCAGAACCTCATTAGCGCCCGCTCCGACCGCGATGTGGTGAACCTGTTTTATGCTTTCCTCTCCGGACCTGACAACCTGCAGGAGAATTTCAAAGGCAGGCCCGTCAGGCAGGCACTACAGAAAGCCCAGCACATCATCCTGGGAATTGAATGGGATATCTTTAAAAATACCACCCTGAATGTGGAAGGATATTACAAGAACTATTCACAGCTTACCGATCTTAACCGCAATAAAATTTATGACGACAACGGCGATAACCAGGATAAGCCATATTATCTCAGGAAAGATTTTATTTTGGAAGATGGTTATGCCGATGGTTTGGATATATCATTTAAATATGAGCGCAACCGTTTCTATTTCTGGGCTGTCTATTCTCTTTCCTGGGTGAGGCTTTCGGATGAGCTGATCTCTTTTTACCCGCCATACGACAGGCGTCACAATGTCAACCTCGTGTCCAGTTATAAATTCGGGGCCTCCAACAACTGGGAATTGGATGCCCGCTGGAATCTGGGATCAGGATTTCCTTTCACCAAGACACAGGGTTTTTACGAAAAGCTGACCTTTCTCGATGGCATCAACTCAGATTACACCACCGCCAACGGGGAGCTTGGGATACAATACGCCACCTTCGACGGTGGACGTCTGCCTTACTACTACCGCATGGATGTCAGTCTCCTTCGCCGGATACAGTTGTCGCGTTATGCCAGGATGGAAATCACGGTGAGCATCACCAACCTGTTCGACCGTGACAACATATTCTATGTCGACCGTATCACCGGCGAGCAGGTCTACCAGCTGCCTTTGATGCCCAGCGGTGGTATACGTTTCTTTTTCTGAGACAGGTCTCATTCCCTGGTTTTACTGTCAATGATGATGGTCACGGGTCCATCGTTGATCAGTTCCACCTGCATGTAAGCCCCGAATTCGCCTGTTTTAACGGGTTTGCCCAGCAGCTGTCCCAGAACATCCCTGAAACTTTCATAGAGGGGTATGGCTTGTTCGGGACGGGCCGCCCTGAAATAGGATGGCCTGTTACCCTTTTTCGTGCTGGCATGCAGCGTAAACTGGCTGATGACCAGGATGTCGCCACCGGTATCGGTGACCGGTCTGTTCATCACACCCTGATCATCATCAAAAATACGGAGCCTGATGATTTTACCTGCCAGCCATTCAATATCCTCTTTATTATCTGCTTCCTCAATGCCAAGGAGGATTAAAAGCCCTGCCCCGATGCGGCTGACTGGCACGCCGTCAATGCTGACCGAGGCTGTTGACACCCGTTGTATAACTGCTCGCATAATCCATTATTGGTTTATTCATAGTCAGGTTGTTCCCATTCATCATTAAGTATGCTCAGGTAATTCCTGTAACGCCCCGGATCGATGTCACCCCTTTCCAATGCTTTGATGACGGCGCAATTAGGTTCATGAACGTGGGTGCAGTTGTTAAACTGACATTGATCCATCAGCGCCCTCATCTCCGGAAAGCGCTCGGCCACCTCTTCCTTTTTAAAATCAATCAAACCAAACTCCCTGATGCCGGGAGTATCGATGATGAACCCGCCGCCGGGAAGCCCGTACATCTCGGCAAAAGTGGTGGTATGAACACCTTTGAGATGATAGGAGGATATTTCCTGTGTCTTGATATGTAGTCCGGGGATAATCAAGTTGATCAGGGCCGATTTGCCCACGCCAGAGTGGCCGGCAAAGAGATTGGATTGACCGGCTAACGAGGAGGTAAGTGTGACGACGCCCTCGCCAGTCAGCGCCGACACCTTAAAAACACCGTAACCCACTTTTGTATAAATGGTCTTCAGGCGTTCATGCTCATGGCGTAAGGAATCATCGTAAAGGTCTATTTTATTGAACACGATATGCGCCGGGATGTGATAAGCCTCGGCCGTGACCAGAAAACGATCGATGAACCCTGTGGAGGTGCGGGGCATCACCAGCGTGGCGATCAGAAAAGCCTGGTCCACATTGCTCGCTATGATGTGCGAGACTTTGGACAATTTTTTTGATTTACGTATGATGTAATTATCACGGTCAAGGATTTGGGTTATCCATCCTATCTTCCTACCGGGTATGTATTCGTAAATAACCCTGTCGCCCACGGCCACCGGACTGGTGGTCTTGATATCCCATATCCTGAACTGTCCTTTCAGCTTACAGTCCAGGGAGGTACCATCCGCCTGCCTGACGGTATACCAGCTTCCGGTAGATTTGATGACAATGCCTTTCATCATACTTTCTAAGGTTCATGATGACGGTAAAGATACGAACAAAACCCAAATTCAATGGTCACCATCAGGATGTCAGCCGGAACATCCTTCCGGGAAGTGTTTTCACATAGCCTTTGAATTCAAGCTCAAGCAGGGCTGCAGCCACCTGGCTCACCGGCAGGCCCGAGTTGACACTCAGCCAGTCAATGCTGGCTTCACCGCGAAGTTCCAGCAGCCGTATCAGTGCTTCTTCGTTGCCGGTCAGATTGGTGAACAACAACGGCTGAGGTATTTTCTCTCTGGTTGCATGATCCTGCCAGCCCATATTATATATAATGTCTTCGGCTGATTGCACCAGCGCCGCCTGGTTGGTTTTGATGAGGTGGTTGCACCCTTCCGACAGGCTGTCGCAAATTCGGCCGGGTAGGGCAAAGACATCCCTGTCGTATGAATTGGCTAAACCGGCCGTGATAAGGGCTCCGCCTTTTTTCCCGGCTTCGATCACCAGCACCGCGTCAGCCATGCCCGCGATGATGCGGTTACGTTTGGGAAAATGCTCCCTGTCGGGTTTGGAGGCGCTGAGGAATTCCGTTATCAGGCCGCCGTTGTTCAGCATGCGGTGTGCCAGGGCCCTGTTGGTGGAAGGGTATATCATGTCGAGACCGTGAGCCAGCACGCCGATGGTAGGCAGGTCACACTCCACAGCGGTCCTGTGGGCACAAGCATCAATACCATATGCCAATCCGCTGACGATAAGCACCTGACATGAAGTGAGATCCCTGATAACCCGCTGGCAGCATTCCTTCCCGTAACCTGTGGCACTCCTGGTACCTACCACGCTGAGGATACGCCTGACATTCATGCCGGCGCCGCCCTTGTAATACAGCATCACCGGTGAGTCGAGGCAATGCCGCAGCCGCTCCGGATAAGCTTCATCCAGATAAAAAAGAGGTCTGATATGGTATTTGTCAATGAATGCCATCTCCTTCTCGGCCCTCGCCATGGCCGTTTGCAGGTTGTTTGAATTCACCGAATTCAGAATGTATTCGCCTATGCCGGGAATCCTGTTCAGATACTTCTTCTTTTCCTTGAAAATAGCCTCCACACTCCCCAAATACGCAATCAGTTTTTTAGCTATCATGTTTCCTATGCCGGGAATGAGAGTCAATGCAATCTGGTATTGAAGTACCGCAGCTTTATTGTCTGGTTGTTCCCCCATGGTTCAGGTCTTAATTGGATTTATTTCCTTACAACCGTTAATCCTGAAAATGGCAAAACGTACCCCTGCTGGTCGGCAAAATCTTCAGGTTTCGGACTAAATTAATATATTTGCCATGTCATACTTGAATTCGTGATGATTACTGATTATATCACCTGGGATGTCAACCCGGTCATCGTCCATGTCTTCGGCCTGACCATCAGGTGGTACGGCGTTCTCTTCGCCCTTTCTTTTTTCCTGGGGTACCTCATTATGATGAGTATTTTTAATAAGGAAGGCATCCCCATCCGCCAGCTCGACAGGCTGACGACTTACATGATCCTCGGCACGGTCATCGGGGCGCGGCTGGGACATGTATTATTCTATGAACCTCTTTATTATCTGAGCCATCCCCTTGAAATCCTGAAAATATGGCAGGGGGGTTTGGCCAGCCATGGTGCCGCGATAGGTATTTTGCTGGCGTTGTACCTCTATAAAAGAAAAAGTGACCGGAGCTACCTCTGGATCGTCGACCGCATTGTCATCGTGGTGGCCCTGGCGGGATTTTTTATCCGGACAGGTAACCTGATGAACTCCGAAAATCTGGGCAAGCCGACAGACCTGCCCTGGGCTTTTGTATTCACACGTGTCAGCGACATACCGCGGCATCCCACACAGCTGTATGAAGGCCTGTCGTACCTCCTCATCTTTGGGTATCTCTTGTATCATTACTTTCGGAAAAACGGGCATCCGCAGCCGGGATACCTCTTCGGCATGTTCCTGATACTCATTTTCAGCATGAGGTTTCTGATTGAATTCTTAAAGGAACCGCAGGTGGAAATGGAAAAAACCATGACCCTTGACCTGGGGCAGTGGCTGAGCATACCTTTTATCCTGCTGGGCGCAGCCCTCGTATTCTTCCCCGGCTGGTTCAGAATCGTGAAGGACCATCAGCCCGGATGATGATTATTTTACCATTTTAAGCTGATAATCGATGATGTCGTTGATTTTGTCGGACAGCTCCTTTTGTTTGTATTGCTCGGTGATCTGTGCCAGACGGTTCAGGACAGTAAATGCCTGGCGCTTGTCATTATCGAAGTATTTGATGAACTCACCCACCTGTGAGTTGTAATAAATGATATCCTGTTCATAATTCTTCACCAGCTGATCGACGAGCATGTTGGCCTTTTCAATCTGATTGGCCCGGTAATAGACATCCACGAAGGGAAGCATATACACGTCGAAATGAAACTTGCTGTTCGGAAAGAGTTCAAGGCACCGGTCGGTGGCCTTGACAGCCGAATCAGGCCGGTTAAGGTCAATTAGCGACTGTGAAAGGCGCATGAAGTTCTGCTTGGGGATGAATGAATTACGGTAGCTCTCGCGGTCCACATACACTTTGGGATTATTCAGGTCACCCCAGGCACACTTGTTCATCAAAACATCATAAGTTTCGTCAGGTAAAATACCACCCAGATCCTGGATGTAATCATAGGCTTTTACCGGCATGAAGCGGTACACAAATCCCTGCAGATGCATGTACTGGTCGGCATCAATAATATGTGACACCGTTGAGGGATTGGCAAAATATATCGGCCGGTGCCAGTTGTTGGTGGCAAGAAAATCGAGCAGCATGAGGTCATTCTTATAAAGGTAATTGGTTTTGATATCCCAATCGATCTCGGGGACAATCTTATTGGCCAGCCGCTTCGGCACAATGCCATCTCTCAGGACCTGAGCCGAGTCGACGGTCAGCCTGACCTTTTTTGTGGGGAAGTACTTGATCCACTCACCGTTCTGCAACTGTACCTTGGTACCCTGGCTCTCACTGGCCAGGAAATCGATCAGCAGTTTCAGGTCTACCCTGCCTTTGATGCTTTTTTCCTCAAAGTAAGGGATGATCTGGTTACTTCCCTTGTCATACTGCTCTTGTGAGAGGGTGAAAGGCATCGGGTCGGAATTATATATTTTCCTGGCCATCTGGTGGATGTACCAGTCGCCCGAAGCCAGCATGAAGTTGACCACCCTCACGTCGGTTCTGATGCCTTCCACCTCCTGGGCATACCAGAGAGGAAAGGTATCGTTATCGCCATTGGTGATGAGAACGGCATTGGGAGCGCACGAATTGAGGTAGTCGGCAGCGTAATCGCGGGCGGCATATTTCCCTGAGCGGTCATGGTCGTTCCATTCCTGCCGCGCCATGATGTAAGGCACCGCTAACAGGCAGATGAGGGTCACCAAAATGGCCGCAATGTTTCGTTTCATAACACGGCTTACCAGATCGGTGAGAGCCACTACGGCCAATCCTATCCACATGGCAAAAGCATAAAAAGAACCCGCATAGGAGTAATCGCGTTCGCGTGGCTGATAGGGGGTTTGATTTAGATAGACGACGATGGCAATACCCGTCATTATAAACAGCAAAGCTACTACCAGCGTATCCTTGTAATTCTTGTTGGCATGGTAAAATAAACCGATGAGGCCCAGGAGCAAAGGCAGTCCATACAGTTTATTGCGGGCCGGATTTTCCATGTCTGCCGGAAGATATTCCTGGTTGCCCAGCCTGGAATCGTCGATGAATCGGATCCCGCTCAGCCAGTTACCGTTCTCAATACCGCCATGGCCTTCAATGTCGTTCTGACGCCCGACGAAATTCCACATGAAATATCTGAAATACATGTGACCGAGTTGATAGCGGAAGAAAAAACGCAGGTTCTCGGGGAACGTTGGCTTATCTATGATCTGTGTTTTCCCATCGCGTCCCGTGTATGGTATCGGACGGCCTTTCACCTTGCCCCATTGCTTGTAAGCGGTGATGTGGCTGTCTTTCTGATTGCTCCACATGCGCGGGAAAATAGTCATGAACCGTGAATCATAATTGGGTATGGTCGATTTCCTGTCGTCGACGATGACGTACCTGCCCTTGGCCGGATCTTTGGCATAGACGGGTTGTCCGTCCTTATAAGGCTTTTCAGGATCGAGCGGTGAGTTGTAATACTCTCCGTACACTAAAGGCCACGTCCCGTATTGTTCCCTGTTCAGGTACGACAGCAGACTGATGGCGTCTTTGGGCGCATTCTCGTTGATAGGCGTGTTGGCATTGGCGCGGATGATGATCAGCAGGAAGGTCGAATAGCCTATAAGAATAAAGGTAAAACACAAGATCACCGTGTTAAGTAAAGCTTTCCGGTGCCGGATATAGTATATTAGCCAGAAGAGAAGACCCACCAGAACCAGCCTGAAGACAAAATTACCCGCTGAAGTGCTCGCCGTAAAGATAAAAATGATGAACAAAGCCGATAAAATAACCAGGACCGTTTTCAGGCTCTTGCCCGCTTCCTCCCTGATGGTGTAAAGGATGCCGCTGACTAACAGGCCGATGGTCACAAGCGCAAAAATGATCGTGCCCGAGTTGAAAGGCAAATGAAACGTGTTGACGAATAAAAGCTCGGTCTTGGCGAACAGATTGACGATCTCAGGGATGATGATGTACATGACAAAGGCAAGGAGAAGAAAGGAGATGATAAGGGTCTTGATAATGCCTTTGGTGCTGGGTTTGTATTTCTTGAAATAATAAATAAAGGCGATGGCGGGTATAGCCAGCAGGTTGAGCAGGTGAACGCCGATGGAAAGGCCAATAAGATAGGCTATCAGGATGATCCACCGGTAAGCATGCCGGCTGTCGGCGACCTCCTCCCATTTCAGCATGGCCCAGAACACCAGGGCGGTGAAAAACGATGACATGGCGTAAACCTCACCCTCCTCCGCCGAGAACCAGAATGAATCGGTGAAAGTGTATGCCAGTGCACCGATCAGCCCGGCGCCCAGGATGGTAAATATCTTTCCGTTGGTGTATTCACTGTTGGTAATGACCAGTTTCCGGGCCAAGTGGGTGATCGACCAGAAAAGAAAGAGGATGGTGAGCCCGCTGCACAGCGCCGACATGCGGTTCACCATGATGGCGACATGATGCACATCGCCCATGGCAAAGAGTGAGAAAAACCGCCCGATAAGCTGAAAAAAAGGTGCTCCCGGCGGATGACCCACCTGCAGTTTATAGGCCGTCGAAATGTATTCACCGCAGTCCCACCAGCTCGCCGTGGGCTCCACAGTCGACAGAAAAACAATGCTGGCAATGATGAAAACAATCCAGCCCAGAAAGTTATTCAGTAATTTGTACCGCTTCATTAATGATATTTTAGGTCAGTCAAAGGATAATAAAAGCGAAATTATGAATTTTAAAATAATAAATGAGTAAATTTATGAAAAAGAGGTACGCTGATATTATAGGAATAATCAGTATGATTCAATCTGTTTTCGTGAGTAACGAAAAAAAGATGGAATTATTTGCCGGTAGAAGTGGGACTAGAATTAGGACTCCATCCGCTTGCCGGAGGGAGTCCTATATAGCATATAATTATTATTTACCCTCTATTTTTCATTGATTCGTAAATAATTTGTATTTTTGCAGCCCTTTTTGGGGATGGAGCCTGTCCGATGGTGTAACTGGCAACACGTCTGATTTTGGTTCAGAAGACTCCAGGTTCGACCCCTGGTCGGACAACAGATATTACGATTTGTGTTGGGGGACTGTGTCCCCTATTTTGTTGAACAAAAATGAAACTTGAGCATTAGTTACAATGATCGATAAAGAACAGCTCATCGCACTGATAGAACAAAACCTTGCCGGCAGCGAGAAATTCCTGGTTGGCGTGGTCATCAAGCCCGGGAATAAGATCCGGGTTTATTTGGATAGTGACCGGGAGATCAGTATCGATGACTGTGCACAGATGAGTAAGTACATCGGCCAGCACCTCAGCCGTGAGGCAGACGACTATGAGCTGATGGTCTCTTCGGCGGGAATAGAACATCCTTACAGATACCTCAGGCAGTACCGGAAAAACATAGGACGGCAGGTCGTTGTCGCACTGAAAGATGGCTCAAAGATCACAGGAACGCTACTTGAGGCTGATAATGAACATATTGACATACGGCCAGAAGGCGATAAAAAATCAAAACAAAAAGAACCACCAGCCGTACAACGTATATCTTTCGGTTTAATTGCTGAAACTAAGGGAATAGTCAGTTTTAAAAATAAACGCTAATCTGATTTGGAATATGGAACATATGAATTTGGTCGAGACCTTTTCAGAATTTAAGGAATTTAAAAATATCGACCGCGAGACCATGATGCGTATCCTTGAAGATGTCTTCAGGCATCTGCTGATAAAAAAATATGGATCGGAGGATAACTTCGATATCATCGTCAATATCGACAAGGGCGACCTGGAAATATGGAGGAACAGGCTCATTGTCGAAGACGGCCAGGTGGAAGACGAAAATACACAGATCGCGTATTCGGAAGCCATTAAAATTGAACCTGACTTTGAAATAGGTGAAGAGGTGTCGGAAGAAATCAAGATGGATGATTTCGGCCGACGCGAAATACTGTCAATCAGGCAAAACCTTATCTCCAAGATCCAGGAATATGAAAAAGACAACATCTATAAGAAATACAAGGAGAAGATCGGCGAGATCGTCACCGGAGAAGTTTACCAGGTATGGAAAAAAGAGGTGCTCATTCTTGATGATGAATCCATCGAGTTGATCCTGCCCAAATCGGAGCAGATACCGTCGGATCATTACCGCAAGGGTGACACCATCCGTGCCGTGGTCTCGAAAGTGGAGATGCGCAACAACACGCCTTATATCATCTTATCCAGGACCTCGCCGGTTTTCCTCGAACGGTTGTTCGAGGCCGAGGTGCCGGAAGTGTATGACGGTCTCATTACCATCAAGAAGATCGTCAGGGTACCGGGCGAAAGAGCGAAGATAGCCGTTGAATCCTATGACGACCGCATCGATCCGGTGGGCGCATGTGTCGGCATGAAAGGTTCACGTATTCATGGTATTGTCAGGGAGTTGAAAAATGAGAACATCGATGTCATCAATTTCACCAACAACCCCACCCTGTTCATCTCCAGGGCACTGAGTCCGGCCAAGATATCATCCATTCACATTGATGATAAAAACAAACGCGCCGAGGTGTACATGAAACCCGACCAGGTGTCGCTGGCGATCGGCAAAGGCGGTTTTAATATCAAACTGGCCGGAAAACTAACCGGCTTCGAAATTGATGTTTACCGCGACACCGATGTCGAATATGAAGATGTCGACCTGCAGGAATTCTCTGACGAAATTGACCAGTGGATCCTCGAGGAACTTAAAAACATCGGGTGCGATACCGCCAAGAGTGTCATGGAACTGAGCATCGATGAGCTGGTGAAAAGAACCGACCTCGAAGAGGAAACCATTAAAGAGGTCCTCAAAATATTAAAGGCCGAATTCGAATAATATTGATAATGAATGTGTTATTATCGGTTCAACAAGGGATATAAAATTATTGTTACTTTTACGCCCTTGTATTAAAGGGTGTTATTAATGGTTGTGATGGGAGAAGATAGTAAATCCATACGTCTGAGTAAAGCTGCCAAGGAATTTAATATTGGTATCTCTACCATTGTGGAGTTTCTTCACCGGAAGGGACATCCTGTCGATGGCGGACCCAATACCAAATTGTCACCCGAGGAATACTCCCTGCTGATGGCAGAATTTCAAACCGAAAAATATGTCAAGGAAGAGGCCAGCAAGATCGGTTTGAACTATTCCGATCATCAGACTATTTCTATCGAAGACCGTATGGCTGTGGATGAAGAAACGGACGGACCGGCAGAACAGCAGGATCTGTTCATTAAAAGCCTGTCGTTCGATTATGATAAATATACGACCAAGACTGCTCCGAAAAAAACACCACCTCCAGAAAAAACAGAACTTAAGAAGACCACGGAGGCACCACCCGTGACGGCCAGGGAAGAAAAAACCAAAGAACCAATCGGTGTCACAACCTCAAAGCCCGCCGAGAAAACTCCTGCCGAGACGGTTGAAAAAAAGATAACCGGCATTGCCCCGACAGAGAAAGATAAAGAATCAAAAGAGAAACTGCCCGTTGACGAAGCTCCCGAAAAAGCCACCCTGGCCGAAAAACCATCCAAGAGTGCAGAAAAAGGCGTCAAGGAAACTGTCGAACCACCTGAGAGCGAAATAAAAATTCTTGGTAAGATCGATCTGGCAGAAGTCACTAAGACCACTAAACCTTCAAAAGCTAAAAAGGAGAAAATCCCTGAAGCCAAAAGCGAGGTTGAAACGGAAATCATAAAGGAAAAAGCTGAAACCGTTAGAAAGCCGGAAGCACCGGTGGAGGAAGCCGGAAAGACAAAGGCCGAAGGTGAGGTAACGGAGAAGGCTGAAGAAAAAGAAACCGTAGAAAAGAAACCCGAAGATAACGTTATAAGGGCCAGAGCTGAAAAACTGACCGGACCCACCATTCTTGGGACCATGGACCTGCCCGAGATCAAAAAACCAGAGAAGAAAAAACCGGTGGCCTCATCGTCAGATGAACAGGTAAAAGACAAGAAAAAGAAACGCCGCCGCATCAAGAAGCATGAGACGGGCGAAGCACCACCGGAGGAAAAGAAAGGTGAGAAGCTGACTCGCCAGCGTTTCAAAGACAGGAGACCCTACCGCAATCATCTTCGTCCCGAGGTCTCGGAAGAAGAGGTGCAGAAACAGATCAAGGACACCCTGCAGCGTCTCAGCGCCACAGGTAAATCAAAAGCCGCCAAGTATCGCCGCATGAAAAGGGAATTGATGTCCAAAGCCCGGCAGGAAGAAATGGACAAAATAGAGATGAATAAGAAGGTGATAAAGGTCACCGAATTCGTCACGGCCAATGAACTGGCCACAATGATGAACGTGCCGGTCACCACGGTCATCTCGACTTGCATGGCCCTGGGATTGTTCGTCTCCATTAACCAGCGGCTGGACGCTGAAACACTGTCACTGGTGGCTGAGGAGTTCGGTTTTAAAGTTGAGTTCGTCAGCATCGAAGTCCAGGAAGCTATTGAGCAGAGCGAGGATGAGGAAGAGGATACCGGCATCCTCGTCGAACGTCCTCCCATCGTCACCGTCATGGGACATGTGGATCACGGTAAAACCTCCTTGCTCGACTACATCCGTCACACCAACGTGATTGCAGGTGAGTCGGGAGGCATCACACAGCATATCGGTGCCTATGAAGTGTCACTCGACAACGGTAAATCCATCACTTTCCTCGACACGCCCGGTCATGAGGCTTTTACAGCCATGCGTGCCCGTGGGGCCCAGGTCACCGACATTGTCATCGTGGTCGTTGCTGCCGACGATAACGTCATGCCGCAGACCATCGAAGCCATCAACCATGCTCAGGCCGCCGGCGTACCCATCATCTTCGCCATAAACAAAATCGATAAACCTAATGCCAACCCCGAAAAAATTAAGGAACAATTGTCGAAACTGAATATCCTGGTCGAGGACTGGGGAGGCAAATACCAGTCACAGGAAATATCGGCCAAGAAAGGAACCGGAGTAACCGAACTGCTTGAGAAGGTGTTGCTGGAAGCGGAGCTTCTCGAGCTCAAAGCCAATCCGTTGCGGCCTGCCAGGGGAACGGTCATCGAATCATCACTTGACAGAGGGCGTGGTTTCGTCGTTAAATTACTGGTGCAGGACGGCACCATTCATGTCGGGGATATCGTGCTGGCCGGAGCCACCTTTGGCAAGATCAAAGCAATGTACAACGAACGTAACATGGCCATCAGGGAAGCCGGCCCTTCGGCACCTGTCCTGTTGCTGGGACTGAACGGAGCACCGCAGGCCGGTGATCAGTTTCATGTAATGAAAGACGAACATGAGGCCAAGTCCATCGCCAACAAACGTCTGCAGCTTCAGCGTGAACAAGGCCTGCGGACACAGAAACACATCACCCTCGATGAGATAGGACGACGTATCGCCATAGGTGATTTCAAAGAGCTGAATATCATCGTGAAAGGCGATGTGGACGGCTCGGTGGAAGCACTCTCGGATGCCTTGCTGAAATTATCGACCGACCAGGTGCAGGTCAATGTCATTCATAAATCGGTGGGACCTGTTACCGAATCGGACGTCATGCTGGCCTCCGCCTCCGACGCCATCATTATCGGATTCCAGGTGCGCCCGTCGCCGTCGGCACGCCGGCTGGCTGAACAGGAACAAATTGACATCCGACTTTACTCCATCATATATACCGCGATAAATGAGATAAAGGACGCCATCGAAGGTATGCTGTCACCAGAAATTAAAGAGAAGATCATTTGTAACATCGAAGTGCGGCAGGTATATAAAATCTCAAAAGTGGGAACGGTAGCAGGATGTATGGTGCTCGACGGCAAGATAAACAGAAATGCTAAAGTGCGTGTCATCAGAGACGGCATAGTGGTATTTACGGGCCTGCTGGGTTCACTAAAACGCTTCAAGGAAGATGTGAAAGAGGTGTCGTCAGGATACGAATGCGGTCTTAACATTGAAAACTTCAACGATATTAAGGTTGGCGATATTATCGAAGGCTACGAGGAGATTGAGGTCAAAAGAAAATTATAATCTCTTTCCAGTGGTCAGGATTTGTCTTCTGCCTGCACCCACTGAAACCATGATGAAGGGCACGCCCAAATTACTTTCGATATACCGGATATAATCTTTCAGTTCCTGTGGCGCGTCGTCGTAATGATCAAGGTGGCAGAGATCCTGGTTCCAGCCTTTTAACGTGTCATATATCGGTTCAACGGTCTCCCCGACGATGGTGTGGGGAAAATCGTTCACCTGACGACCATCTATGGAGTAAGCGGTGCAAACGTTTAACTGCTTCATCTCACTCAGTACGTCGGCTTTGGTCATGATGAGATGGCTGACGCCGTTGAGCATAACGGCATACCTGAGGGCGACCAGGTCAAGCCAGCCACAACGGCGCGGACGGCCCGTCGTAGAGCCGAATTCAAATCCTTTTTCACGCAAATGATCGCCTTTTTCATCTTTAAGTTCCGTGGGAAAAGGACCCCCGCCGACACGGGTGGTGTAAGCTTTCACTATGCCGTAAACACGGCCGATGCGATGAGGTGCCAACCCCAGACCCGAACACACACCCGCACACACCGTATGGGACGAGGTCACGTAAGGATAGGTCCCGAAATCCACATCCAGCAATGTTCCCTGGGCACCCTCAGCCAAAACCGACAGGTTGTTATCCAGACTTTTGTTGATGAAATATTCACTGTCAATAAACCGGAAGCCCTTAAGCTTTTCCAATGCGTCAAACCATCCCTGTTCATAATCATCAAAGGGTAATCCATCGATCAGACAGTCACTGACATCACCCTCATACAGCCTGATGATCCTGAAATGAAGGTCCCGCAATGCCTGATACCTGCTATGAAAGGCAGGGTGATCAATGTCTCCCATCCTGAGCCCGTTCCGGGCCGTTTTATCAGTATAGGTCGGGCCTATACCCTTCAGGGTCGAACCGACCTTACCGGCTCCTTTCGATCGTTCATAAACGGCATCAAGCATACGATGCGAAGGCAGAATCAAATGAGCTTTGCGCGAAATATACAGATTCCTTATGACATCGAAATTTTTCTCCTGCAGAGAGGCGATCTCTTTTTGCAGAATAAACGGATCGATAATTACCCCGTTACCGATGACATTCATTTTATCTTTATGAAAGATGCCTGAGGGTATCAGGTGCAATATATACCTGTCGCCCTTTATCTCAATGGTATGCCCGGCATTGGTCCCGCCCTGGAACCTGGCGATGATATCATACTGCGGGGTCAGGGCATCCACAACCTTGCCCTTGCCTTCATCTCCCCACTGAAGGCCTAATATCACATCAACTTTCATAAAAAAAATTTGAAAAGGTTACTTTAGTTGGTCTGACACACAGGTTTGCCGTAGAAAGTAAGAACATAATGCGACACTTCCACTTTAAGCGACTGTTCCAGCGATTCCCTGATGTCCCGAATCCTCGGATCATAAAACTCCCAAATTTCTCCGTTCTCGGTATTGATAAAATGATCGTGCTGGTGTAAGTTATACGACTTTTCAAACTGTGCCGAATGATTTCCGAACTGGTGCCGTTTTACCAGCCTGCAGTTGAGAAGAAGCTCAATCGTATTGTATAAAGTGCCACGGCTTACCCTGTATTTATTGTTTTTCATCCTGATATACAGGCTCTCGATATCGAAATGACCGTCAGTGGAATAGATTTCTTTAAGGATGGTATACCTCTCGGGAGTCTTTCTGTGTCCATGGCTCTCGAGATAATCCGTAAATATTTTTTTGACGGCTTCGAAATTAATTTTTTCGTCCTCTGCCATGACCGAAATTTTTGCCGAAAATAATAAAAATTTTTATCACGATTTAGTTTAAATAAATATAATTTGTCTATGGTACCGGTAAACCGACTCAATTGTCATGATATTTTTTCGTCCATCCGGTTGATCCGGATCACCTTATTGACCGAATCAAGGCTTTTAAGCCTTTTGATCAGGTCACTGACATTCTGGGTGTCGTGGACATACAGCATGATGATGGCATTCCACATGCCGTCATGTGTTTCAAGGTGGAACGAACGTATATTCAGATTAAGCTTACCTGAAATAACCTGGGTGATTTCATTGATCAATCCTTTCCTGTCGATCCCTGCGATTTTAATGCCCGTAAGAAATTCGATGGTTTCTTTATTTCTCCATTTGGCTTTGACAATCCTGTTGCCATATTTTGTCATCAGCTGTATGGCCACATAGCATGTAGTCCTGTGTATCTCTATTTCATTGTTTTGGAGGGTCATGAATCCGACGACATCGTCACCTGGGATGGGGCTGCAACATTCGGCGATGCGGTAATGTATGTTTTCCATATTATCTTTGAGCAGGAGTGATTCGGGTTTTTTGGAAACCTGCTCGGCAATGGTATCTGACAGTGATCGTGGTTCATTGGGGCGTGACTTGATGAAAGGACGGGTAAGTAATCCCAGCAAGCCACTACGGTCATGCTCCTGACAACATCCCTTTATTTCCCTGAAGCCGATTTCATCCCTGGCGACTTTATACAACAGGTCGATGACACTGGGTATGTTAAAATAATTCTGCATCACCATCAGGTTCGTATTGTTGTATTCAATACCGAGCTGGTCCATAAACGACCGCAGTTTATCCCTGCCCGTGTCGATATATTTTTTCTTGTCTTCTTTGACAGCCTCTTTGATCCTGGAGCGGGCCTTTGCGGTCACCACAAAATGAAGCCAGTCCTCCCTGGGTTTCTGTTTCTTGGAGGTGATGATCTCCACCTGGTCGCCGTTGCGCAACACATAGCTCAGTGGGACCAGCTTATGATTCACCTTGGCACCGATGCATTGGTTTCCGATGTCGGTATGGATGTTATAGGCAAAATCAAGAGCCGTGGAATTGGACGGTAACGTCCTCATCTCGCCCCGTGGAGTAAAAACCGTGATCTCGTCGGTAAACAGGTTGAGCTTGAAATCGTCCAGGAAATCCAGAGCATTGGATTCGGGGGTCTGCAACAACTCTGTGATCTTGTTCAGCCATAGATCCACAGCCGACACGTTGGGGCCTGCATTTTTGTACTTCCAGTGAGCGGCATAACCCCTTTCGGCAATTTCGTTCATTCGTTTAGTTCGTATCTGCACTTCAACCCAGCGGCCGGTGGGGCCCATCACGGTGGTATGCAGTGATTCATAGCCGTTGGCCTTGGGCGTTGAAATCCAGTCACGCAAACGGTTATGCAAAGGATTGTAACACTCAGTGACAATAGTGTAAACCGTCCAGCAATCCACTTTCTCCGAATCATAGGGCGTATCGATAATAATCCTGACGGCAAACAGATCATAGACATCCTCAAAAGGTATCTCTTTTTCCCGCATTTTCTTCCAGATGGAATAAATGGATTTGACGCGGCCCTGGATATCGAATTTGAACTTCTGGCTGGTCAGTTTCTTGCGGATGGGTTGGATGAATTTACTGATGAATTTATTCCTGTCTTTCTCGGTCTCCCTGAGTTTTTCTGCCAGGGTGTTGTAAATTTCAGGTTCGGTGTATTTCAGGGCAAGGTCTTCCAGTTCGCTTTTAATGGCGTAGAGACCCAGGCGGTGGGCCAGGGGGGCAAACAGGAAAACCGTTTCGGAGGCTATCTTGAGCTGTTTCTCACGGGGCATCACCTCAAGGGTGCGCATATTATGCAGCCTGTCGGCCAGTTTGATAAGGATGACCCTCACATCATCGGAAAGGGTCAGCAATATTTTCTTGAAATTTTCGGCCTGTCCTGATGTGCTGGGTGTTATGGAGAGTCCGCGTATTTTTGTCAAACCATCGATGATGCGAGCAACCTTTTCACCGAAGAGCATCTCGATATCGGCCAGGGTGTAATCGGTATCTTCCACCACATCATGAAGCAAGGCGCAAACGATGGATGTCTCGCCCAGGCCTATCTCACCGGCGACAATGCGGGCCACCTCCAGGGGGTGGTATATGTAAGGCTCACCGGTCTTGCGGCGCATATCCTTATGAGCCTCAACGGCAAAATCCAGCGCCCTACGGATGAGGGTTTTATCCTTCGAACCGTTCACTGGCCGCCAGGCTCTCAACAAATCCCGGTAACGCTTGAGGATCTGCTGTTTCTCATTCTCTAAATCAACCTGATACATGATCGGACTCTCCTCTTACAAAATTACTCAAAATTGATGAGATGATCGGGTTAAACCTTATTAATTCATAGAGACACAACCACCGTTCACCTGAACCTGATACCTGTAAATCATGGCATACCGTAACGTTATTCTTTGGTCAGATTTTTGTAAGGTTTTTAGCTTTAATTTGATAAATTTGTATCCCCCAAATAACTTTTAGCTGCATTTTCCCGTTAATAACCTGCAATGAGAAAAGCGTCCGCAATAACCTGTTTATTACTCTGGTCACTATTTGCCTATGCCACTCACGAAAGAGCAGGAGAAATAACGTTTAAGCACATCAGCGGTCTGACGTATCAGTTCCAGATCCTCACCTATACCTATGCGCCCAGTCCTGCCGACCGGCCTGAGCTCGAACTTCAATGGGGTGACGGCACCTCCAGCATTTTGCCCAGAGTCGAAAAAGTGGATCTGCCAAACGACATACGCCGCAATGTTTACATCGGCGAGCATACCTTTAGCGGGTATTCGACCTACATCGTGTCACTGGAAGACCCTAACCGTAACTACGGCATCATTAATATTCCCAACTCGGTGAATGTTCCCTTTTATATTGAAACCACTATTGTCCTTAATCCTTTTCTGGGTCCCAATGATTCGCCTGTCCTGCTTAACCCCCCTCTTGATGATGGTTGCGTGGGTTACCCCTATTTGCACAATCCCGGAGCCTATGATATGGATGGCGACAGTATCTCCTACCGTTTTATAGAGTGTAAGGGAGCCTATGGTCAGGTCATCCCCGGTTTTGTCTATCCCAATGTAGCCGACCCCAACCATCCCCATGGCAACCTGTCCATTAATCCGGTGACGGGTGATATTGTCTGGGACAGCCCCACATTGGCAGGGGAATACAACCTGGCCATGCTCATTGAAGAATGGCGTCATGGCATCAAGATCAGCTCCGTGACACGTGACATCCAGATTCATATCGCAGCCTGTAACAATCGCCCACCCCAGATTATGCCCATTCAGGATACATGTGTGGTGGCAGGTTCCACGATATCATTTGATGTGACGGCGACAGATCCTGATAATGACGACATTACGCTGACAGCTACGGGAGGGCCACTGATCATGGATAATCATCCCGCTGTCTTTGAACAGCCTGTGACAGGTTCAGGAACCGTGACCTCCACCTTTACCTGGTCGACGGTTTGTGCCCACGTTCAGCAACAACCCTATCAGGTCTTTTTTAAGGTGACCGATAACGGTTATCCCATAAAACTGATCGATATCAAAACGGTCGCCATCACTGTTAATGCGCCGGCACCCGAACTGATATCGGTCACCCCGTTGGGTAATACCATCAAGCTGCTGTGGAATGAAAGCTCCTGCGAGAACGCCACAGGCTACCGCGTATACAAACGTTTTGGATCGTTTAACGATACACTTGGTTACTGTGTCACCGGATTACCGGCCTATACGGGCTATGTGCCCATAGGCGAGGTGAGTCCCAGAACCACTACAACCTTCACCGATGATAATTATGGCAACGGGCTGATACATGGCATCAGTTATTGCTATCGCATCATCGCTCTTTTTGCCGACGGTGCCGAGAGTTATGCCTCCAATGAACTGTGTGCCTCACTGAAAAAAGATGTCCCCATCATCACCAACGTGAGCATCACATCAACCGATAAAAGCAACGGCAGCATCTATACTGCGTGGTCCAAACCCACTGAATTGGACACCCTCCTCGCTCCGGGTCCATATAAATATCTGATCTACCGCTCCGAAGGCCTTACAGGGACCAATTTCATCCTCATCGATTCACTCCCTGACCTGAACGATACTATTTTCACCGATACGGGCCTTAACACCTTGGATATACCTTACACGTACCGTATCGATCTGTATAATGACACGCCCGGCAACCGCTTTTTAATCGGATTTGCTCAACCGGCCTCCTCTATCTTCCTGTCTGTTACCCCAACCGATAATGAGTTAAAGCTGTCATGGCAGGAACAGGTTCCCTGGCAAAACGAATATTATACCGTATACAGACGCAATGAGGTCACACAGGCCTTCGATTCCATAGGAGCCAGCCCTGACACGCATTACAATGACTCCGGGTTGATCAATGGCGTCAATTACTGTTATTATATTGAGGCTACCGGCCATTATTCATCGCCGGGTATCATTGATCCTCTCCTTAACAGCTCACAGGTAGCCTGTGGCACACCCATTGACAATGTGCCGCCGTGTCCCCCCACATTGACTGTCGAGACCGACTGTGATCAGGTGTCAAATTTCCTGAGGTGGACCAATCCCAATCACTTTTGCTCTCATGATGCGGAACGTTATTTCATTTATTTCACACCTACCCTCGTCAATGATTTCATTATCCTTGACTCCATCCCCAATGCTGATGATACGACCTTCCTGCATGCCAACCTGCCGTCCATCTCGGGCTGTTATGCGGTCACGGCCCTTGACACCGTAAGTAATCAGAGCGATTTCAGCAATGTGGTCTGCGTCAGCATCGACAGTTGCCCGCGTTATGCCCTGCCCAATGCCTTCACACCCAATGGCGACGGATACAATGATTATTTAGTTCCGTACCCTTATACTTCGGTCCAGAACATTGATCTAAAAGTGTTTAACCGCTGGGGTACTGTTGTATTTCAAACCCACGATCCGACCATACGCTGGGACGGAAAGGATAAAAACACCAACAGGCCTTGCAGTGACGGTGCTTATTTCTATACCTGCGATGTCTATGAAATAACGCTGGAGGGTTTACAGAAAAGATCCCTGCAGGGTGTGCTTTATATCCTGAAATAAACGCCAAATCCCGGCAGGGTCCGGTTACAGTTTTTCAACCAGATCGACCACGCGGCTGGAATAACCCCACTCATTGTCATACCATGCAAGCACTTTCACCGTTTTTCCCATAACCATGGTGCTGATGGAATCGAACACCGAAGAATGAGGATTGTGAACCACGTCGACCGAGACAATGGGATCTTCCGTGTATTCGAGTATCCCTTTCATAGGTCCTGCGGCAGCTTCCTTCATGGCCTTGTTTACTTCTTCCTTAGTGGTTTCCACCTTCAGGGTGGCAACCAGGTCGACCACCGATCCCGTGGGTGTAGGAACACGTATCGCCAGCCCGTCAAGTTTGCCTTTCAGCTCCGGTATCACCAATCCCACGGCCCTGGCGGCACCCGTGGTCGTCGGTATCTGCGAAAGAGCACACGACCGCGCTCGTCTCAGATCGGCATGGGGCGCATCCAGAATACGCTGGTCGTTGGTATAGGAATGAATGGTGGTCATGAAGCCACTTTCAATGCCAAAACGGTCGTTCAGGACTTTGGCAATAGGTGCCAGGCAATTAGTTGTGCAGGAGGCATTCGAGATGCATAAATCCGAGTCCTTCAGATCACTGTCGTTGACACCCAATACGATCGTGTTATCGATATCATCTTTGGCAGGTACCGTCAAAATGACTTTTTTAGCACCGTTTTTCAAATGATCACCGTAGCCCCCCTTGGCACTTTCCTTATTGCGGAAAAGACCCGTTGCCTCAATCACAACATCAGGCCCCTCTGTCCAGGGTATGCTGATGGGATTCCTTTCGGCCGTCACAGGGATTTTCTGTCCATTCACAATGATATTGGTATCATCGCACTCAACAGTTCCGTTGAATTTACCCTGGGTGGAGTCGTATTTCAGCAAATGGGCCAGGGTCTTGGTGTTGGTCAGATCATTAATGCCAATGATCATGATGTTATCCCTTTCAAAGGCGATCTTCAAAACATTACGGCCAATACGTCCAAAGCCGTTGATTGCAACTTTAATCTTGGTCATGGTAATAAAATTTTCGATTTATGTATCCTGAATGAAAAAAAGCAGTAAAAATATGAGTAAACGTCCAATTATAGCACTGATAACAACAAAATGTGAATGGATTTGTTCATAATAATCGCGGTGACAGATCCGACATCAATGGAACTAAAGGTCAGGATGAATAAAAACACCTCTTACTTTTTGCCGGTTTGATGTAACTTTGTAATTTCTTCAGGCATAGCGATGGCAGATACTTTTATATCGAAAGCACTGGAAGCTAATCTGGCTCAAACCAGATATAAAAATATCGTGATTCCCGAATCGCACAGGTATTTTATTTCCCTGTCCCAATCCTACTATGGCATCAATAAAAGAGCGAGAGAATGCCTGATTGAATATTCCCATCCTTTTTCGAACCGTCAATTCGTTGTGGAACAACTAAGGGAGATCTTCCTGGGTGACTTCTGGTTTTATTTTGCCTTGGAAAATGCCGAGAAAGCTTTCGATATCATTCTCGGCATCCAGGATAAACTCCTGAATTCGGACATTAAAAAAGATTTACGGATACAGATCATTCAGACCCTGATCGAGTTCACAGAATTATTGAGCAAACAGGATAAAATTTTACATCATTCCATTGCAGCCAGCCTGAATATCTTCAAAAAAAACCTCGATCATCACAATGAAAGCTTTATTGAAAGCTCAAAATTCTTTATTCGTCATCTGACGGTCACAGCTGAATTACCTTCTTTCTCCGACGAAGTTTTCAGACTGACCAAACAGATTCTGAACAAGAATATACTTTTCTGGCAGGAAACATCCAGGATAGAGAAATGGTTGAGCGGCAGACGGTCGGTATTCAAAAGGGATTATGCTCAAGATATCAACGCGGTAGGTTCATCCTTTTATATCTCCCTGACTCTCGGCCTGGAGAGAGCCACCACGTGGCAGGATCTGGTCGATTCGGTCCCCACCTATGAGGATATTGCCGAAAAATATATCCAGTTTACTGACACATTCGATACGTTCACCGAAAAATTCTATTATTCGTTTTACCTGTTGCACCTGCCGGGAATGACAAACCTGAGGGAACGGCTGATATGGAACATCAATAAGCTTCTGCGAAACGCCATGGATGAGATTCCCAAACAGGAACTGAAGGACTTTTCGGATCGTATTTTTGAATTATCAGAAGGGCTTCGCAAGGAGCATCCGTCTTCGGTGCTGGATTGCCTGCTGACCCTCGGAAAGAAGCTTATCGACCTGGATGACACGGAAGACCGCAAACTGGTCAATTATTTTGAAAACAGACTCATCAACTTCGGTTTCCAGACACCCGGCATCGTGTTCATCAATGACGACTGGCAGATCAATGTCAATGAGAACCACATCAAGAATATCAGGGTATGGCTTGAGCTGATCGAATACCCGCATATGATCCTTGAAAAACTGCTGTCATCACTCATTGTCAACCTTAAGCTGGGCGGTATCTTTATCAATGATACCGATCTCTTCCAGCGTGATATCACCAAAATCCTTAATTCCAATATAGCCCCATATTATAAAAGAGTCAAACAACTGACCAAAATATTCCCGGTCTATTTCAATGAGATCGGTGCCGAAGGTGACATACGCAATGCGACCACCTCCATCGATGAGCTCTCGCAACGTCAGGACCGCCTGATCCATTTCCTGCGCAAACAGGTCCACACCGAAAGTAACAACACCCTCATCGATCTGGCAAGAAAGATCTTCAATTTCTGGTACGACCGCAATCTGGCTGCCCTTAAACCTTTGCTGCCGACAGACGTTTATGAATCAATTAATCTCGAAGGGGAATGGTTTGCGCCAGTCCACCAGCTTCTTCATCGTCTTTGCGAACATTGTCATTACAAACACTCCGAACTTCTTGATCTTGAAGAAGCCACCTTCAATAAGCTGATGGATCAGCTGCCTGACGACAACCAAAGGGACAAAGACCGGATCAGGCTCATCCGTAAACTCTATTTTCTTCTTAAAGAGAAATATTCATTCGATACCGTCGACATCATCTCCATCCTGAACAAATACCCGTTCATTGATATTAGGGAGATAGAAAAATTTGCCCGGGCTCTTCACAACAATGATTTCGAAAAATCCCTGAAACTCATTTACAGTTTCATGGAAAAGCTTAAAGAAATCATTTTCAATCCGGCGCCCAGCGAAGGATGGGAAAACATCTACCATAAAAGGCATATTGCCATAGGCATACCGTCGATGTACGGTGTTTACAGGGAAAACAAATTCGAAGCCCTCGGATTGACATTCAGGCTCGAAAAAGTTGCCACACGCCTCGTGGAAAGGGTGGTTGATAACATCAACCTCGATTACATTTCAGCCAAAACCCTCAACCGGATCTATGACATCCTTGAGTATTTCAGGGAAGGGCTTGAATTTGACGGCATCACCAGCCAGGGATTCAACTCCAACCTGCGCATGCTTAAATTCAGCCTCACATCGAGGAGTTTCTCCCTTGAACAATACATCAATATCTTCCAGTTCCTCGCCGAGGACGTCAAAAAGTCAATTGACAAATACTTCATTAAGACTTATGAATATCCTCTCCGGGTGATCATCCCGCAGCTCTTTAAAACCGCAACCACGAAAGATGAAAGATCGATGGCTGAACTGCTGAACAGAAAATCGGAAGAGTTCTACCGCGACATTATTGCCACAGCTTTCCTAATCCAGCCGCTTGACAACTTGATCAGCAAGGTTCTGCACTCCTTGCGCAACATGTCGGATCATTTGCCGCAACCCCTTATCAATGAGGTGATGTCGTATAACTCCGACCTGGTCATCAGCCCACTTTATGTTGAAACGGTTGATGTGGATAACCAGATCTTCCTCGGATCGAAAGGGTATTTCCTGAAAAAAATGGCCCTGTCGGGGTTTCCGGTCCCTCCCGGTTTTGTTCTGACCACCGAACTGTTCAGAAAACGGAATGCCGTGGCCAATCTTCCTCATATCAACGATGAGATGGAAAGAATGGTGACCGAATACATCCATCGTCTGGAAAAAATAACGGGCAAGACTTATGGTGATCCTAAGAATCCTTTGCTGCTGTCGGTACGGTCGGGTTCGGCTATCTCTATGCCCGGGGCTATGGCCACCTTCCTGAACGTCGGGATGAATGACTCGTTAACGGAGGAGTTAAGCAAACAGCCCAATTACGGTTGGACATCGTGGGATTCTTACCGCCGTCTGCTGCAATGCTGGGGCATGGCCAACGGCATACCCCGTGATGTCTTCGATCAAACTATGCAGGCGTATAAAAAGAAGTACCATGTGGACCAGAAAGCGAATTTCGAGGTGGCCCATATGCGGCAAATCGCTATGGCCTATAAGAAAGTATTGACCGACAATAACATTTATTTCGAAAAAGATGTCTACAAGCAGCTCCGACAAACCATTGACTATGTCTTTGATTCCTGGTCGTCGGAGCGTGCACAGGCCTACCGGCAACATCTGGGTATTGCCGATGAATGGGGTACCGCCGTGGTCATCCAGCAAATGATACTCGGCAACATGCATAAGAATTCGGGAACGGGGGTGGTCTTCACCCAATACCCGCACGACCCCAAACCCGGTGTTGATCTTTATGGTGATTTCACTTTCTGCAGCCAGGGTGAAGATATCGTCAGCGGATTGGTACACACGCTGCCTATCTCCGAGAATCAAAGGAAGCTCTCGAAAATGAAGAAAAGATCGCTGCAGAAGACGATGCCACAGACCTACAACAGGATCTTGGAAATCGCAGTGGACCTTATAGAAAACCGGGGTTATCCCCCCCAGGAAATTGAATTTACCTTTGAATCGGAGAACCCTGAGGATGTCTTCATTCTTCAAACCCGTGACATGGACTTCCAGGGCAGTCAGAAAATGAACGTCTTCAGTATCGTTCCGCGCGACATGCATCTCATCGGAAGAGGTATCGGCATCGGTGGTGGCGCCCTCAACGGCATCCTGGCCTTCGACATGGATGATCTGGATACCTTCCTCTCGCATTATCCCGATCAGAATCACATCCTCGTGCGACCCGACACGGTGCCGGATGACATCGCCATGGTCTTCAAATGCGACGGTCTGCTCACTTCCAAGGGCGGGGCTACATCGCATGCGGCTGTGACAGCCGTCAGGCTCGGTAAGGTGTGCGTGGTCAACTGTGCCGATTTACTCGTCAATGAGAAAAAGAAAGAATGCTCCATCAATGGCATCAAATTTAAATCAGGCGATAAGATTGCCATCGACGGATACCTCGGCAATATTTACAAAGGTAACTATCCCATAGAACTCTCGGAAGTCATTTCAGCCATATAACATGATGTGCAGCAATCGATAATATTCTATCTTTGCTTCCCATGAAGGATATCCGTAATTTCTGCATCATCGCTCATATCGACCACGGCAAAAGTACCCTCGCCGATCGGTTGCTGGAATTTACGAATACGGTCACCGGCAAGGATCTGCAGGCACAGGTTCTGGATAACATGGAGCTGGAAAGGGAACGGGGCATTACCATTAAAAGCCACGCCATCCAGATGAATTATTCCTTTGAAGACCGTGAGTATATCCTCAACCTCATCGATACGCCGGGACACGTGGATTTCTCATACGAGGTGTCACGTTCCATTGCTGCCTGCGAAGGTGCTTTGCTGGTGATCGACGCCACCCAGGGCATACAGGCCCAGACCATATCCAACATGTACCAGGCCCTTGATCACGATCTGGAGATCATCCCGATACTCAATAAAATGGATATGGAAAATGCACAACCCGAAGAGGTCAAGGACCAGATCGTGGATCTGTTGGGCTGCAAGAGAGAGGAGATTATCGAAGCCAGCGGAAAAACAGGTTTGGGTGTTCAGGACATCCTGGAAGCTATCATCCGCAAGATACCGCCACCGAAAGGCGATGCCCGTGCTCCCCTGGAGGCTCTCATCTTCGATTCGGTCTTCAATTCATACCGTGGCATTTTTGCTTATTTCAGGATCATGAACGGCGAACTGCGCCAGGGCGATCATGTCAAGTTCGTGGCTACCGGCAGGGATTATTTCGCCGAAGAGATAGGCATTCTGAAATTATCCTATCAGCCCCACACCTTGCTCAGCAACGGTGAAGTAGGTTACATCATCTCAGGGATCAAATCATCGAAGGAAGTAAAAGTTGGCGATACCATAACCCATTATGAACGGCCCTGCGCCGCCGCTATCGAAGGATTTAAGCTGGTCAAACCGATGGTCTTCGCAGGGGTCTATCCTGTGGATGCCGATGAATATGAGGAATTACGCTCTTCGCTCGAAAAGCTGCAGCTCAACGATGCCTCCCTGTTCTTCGAACCGGAATCGTCGGTCGCACTGGGTTTTGGCTTTCGTTGCGGATTCCTCGGCTTGCTGCACATGGAGATCATACAGGAACGACTCGACAGGGAATTCGATATGGAGGTTATCACCACCGTACCCAACGTCTCCTATAAAGCTTATACAACCAAAGGTGAAATGGTCGAAGTCCATAACCCTTCCGGGTTACCTGAACAGAAATACCTCGATTACATCGAAGAACCTTACATCACCGCACAAATCATATCAAAGGCCGAATATGTCGGCCCTATATTGAAATTATGCATCGATAAGAGGGGCACGCTAAAAAATCAGATCTATCTCACTAGCGACAGGGTTGAGATAACCTTTGAGATGCCACTGGGTGAAATCGTTTTCGACTTCTATGACAAACTTAAGAGCATCTCCAAAGGTTATGCTTCTTTCGATTATTACCAGTCAAGCTACAAGCTCGCCGATCTTGTCCGTCTGGATATCCTGCTTAACGGCGATCGTGTCGATGCCCTCTCCACCCTGATACACCGCGCCAATGCCTATGATTTCGGACGCAAGATGACGGGCAAGCTGAAAGAGCTTATACCGCGCCAGCAATTTGATATAGCCATTCAGGCTTCCATAGGTTCCAAAATCATCGCCAGAGAAACCGTTAAAGCCGTGCGAAAAGACGTGACAGCCAAATGTTATGGGGGCGACATCACCCGTAAACGCAAACTCCTCGAGAAACAGAAAAAAGGTAAAAAACGCATGCGACAAATCGGTAATGTCCAGGTCCCGCAGCAAGCCTTCCTGGCGGTGCTGAAAATGGATTGACAGGCCACAACCGGTATTTTTATATCTGCTGTAACATTATAAGCTTCATTGCGTCTTATATGCAAGTGAAGGAATAGCCCATGTAACGGATGACTACCTTTGAATTCAATGTGTGTGTTGAAGAGCTGGCCGATAAGGTGTACCGCTTCATCCTCAAAAATATTAAAGATAAAGATGATGCCCGTGACATCGTGCAGGAAGCCTATGCAAGGATGTGGGAAAAGGTTAAGGGCATCAGCTTTTCCAAAGCCAAATCATACCTCTTTGCCACAGCCTATCACATCATGATCGACCAGATCCGCAAAAACAGGCAAAAGGATGACTTCGAATCCGGTCATGAAGAGCTGATGACAATACAAAATGACTTCGTTGATCTGAAAGAAATACTCGAAGACGGTCTCGCCCGGTTATCCGATGTTCAACGGTCCGTCCTCCTGCTCAGGGACTATGAGGGATATTCATACGGTGAAATCGCTGCCATTACCGGGTTAAATGACTCACAGGTAAAGGTGTATATCTACCGCGCCAGAATATTCCTTAAGAATTATATCGTCTCAATGGAAAATGTGATCTGATAACATGATGGAAATCACAAGAAACAATTACGAAGCTTTTTTCCTCGATTATTACGAAGGTACGCTGAGTCCTGCGCAAACCGAAGCTTTGTATCTGTTTCTCGAACAAAATCCCGACCTGCAGGCCGAATTCAATGCATTTGAAAATATCAGGCTGACACCTGATGATACGGTTCATTTTCCCGGTAAACATTTATTGAAAAAAAACAGCATCCGTTCCACAGGGTCTATCACTGCGGCCAATTATGAACATTATTTTGTTGCCGCTGCCGAAGGCGAACTGAATGCGGACGAATCGGACCTTCTGCAACGTTTCCTTGAAAAGAATCCCCATTTGACAAAGGAGCTTGCCATCATCAGGGCCACACATCTTGTTCCTGACCTTCGGATCACCTATCCTTATAAACACGCGCTCAGAAGAAAAGCTCCCGGCATCCCCGTCAGACGATTACTTTATCTCAGCACTGCCCTGGCCGCCGTCCTGATCATCATCTTTATCATATTACATCCTTCCATCAGGCGTCCGGTCCCTCAAAGCATGCCGTCACTCACTGATGCCCCGCGAAAATCAGAATTTTCTTCACAACCGACAGAAACCCCGGCGGTCATCGCCGCTCCTGATTCTACCGTTATGGTTCCTCAACCACAGGTGAAGCAGCTTAAAGCATCGGTCATCATTAGACATAACATTGTTAAAAAACAACCTGACCATGTACAACATGAAACCAGGACCGGTCATCGCATGGCCGTTCCGAGCAAAATGACCTATCAGTCCAGTATCATCGAAAAAGGGACAATCCCTTTATATGAAAAGGAAGATCCGGTTTTGGCCGTCACAATCAGGCAGACACACCTCCAAATGCCACCAGACGATGCTGTCCATGAAAGTGTGTCAAAAGATGATAATCCCGATGACTACCCTTCTCTTTTCGCCTTTATTCTGAACAAAATACATAAAAAGATCAAAGACATGCCCGAAAATAAAGAAAAAGAACAGGGCATCTCGTTCTGGTCACTGGCCGACCTTGGCGTCAGGGGAATCAATCAGTTAACTCATGGTAATATCATGATTGAACATACCTATAATGAGAACGGTAAATTATTATCCTATTCCATAGGCAATGACGATTTTGAGATCTCCCGTGTCCGCGAAAGAAACAACGCCGGTATGCATTAATCCCAATAGTATCTTCCTCTCACGGGTCTTTAAGCCCGTAATGAAGTGTAACAATTCGTGTCCTGTCTCCGTCATAGGAACAAAGATCGGTTAATCCATTGTATAACATAAAAAATTGCACTTATGAAAACAACTTTAAAGGCAACCATCCTGATCATTTTATTCTTACTTGCCGGAGCTCAGGTCTTTGCCCAGGAAAACAAAGACAATAAAAGCATTGTGAAACAAACGTTTGATCTACCCTATTTCAATGCCATTGAAGCCGGAGGGGACTTCAATGTTTACATCTCGCAGGGCGAACCACAACATGTCGAAGTTGAAACCCAGACCGTCGATATGGATAAAATAGAACTGAACGTAAAAAATGACGTTCTGATCCTGTCGACAAAAAAGATCAAACGCATCAAAACACCTAATGTCTATATCACCTTAAAAGATTTGAGCCATTTGGAAATATCGGGTGCCACCACGGTAAAAAGTCATACCCCTCTCAAAGCAGACAACCTCAGCATCGAAGCCAGCGGCGCTTCCAGCGCTACGTTGGAGCTTCATGTCCGGGATCTGACTACCGAACTGTCAGGAGCTTCAGACCTGACCCTTGAAGGTCAAGTTAATCACCACCAAGCCGAACTGTCAGGGGCTTCCCAACTGCATGCTTTCAATCTCACGACACAGATAGCGGAGATCAGTGTGAGCGGAGCAGCACAGGCAGATATCGATGTCCTGGATGAACTGGTCACAGAAACCAGCGGGGCAGGTAAAATTTACTATAAAACCAAACCCCGGAGCGTAGAGAAAAATACAGGAGGATCATCGACGGTGTCCCAGCCATACGGCTCCGTCTCTGTCGTGACAGACCATGGCGGCGATACCACAAAAGTTAAGGTGGGGAATGTTTCAGTCGAGGTAATTGACGATGACTCCGTAAAAATAGCCGTCGGTAATAAAAGGATATTTGTCGATAAGAATGGACATGTGGAAGTGAAAAAAGAACACCGGCAGAAATTCAATGGTCATTGGGGAGGCTTCCAGATGGGTGTCAACGGATATCTGAATAAAGATAACAGCTTTAATGTGCCGCACCAATACGAGTTCCTTGATCTGAATTATGCCAAGTCACTGAATTACCAGCTTAACCTGTATGAACAAAACATCAACCTGGCCCGCAATCATTTTGGAATGATTACGGGTATCGGATTGCAGTGGACGGTCTATTGCCTCTCCAAGGATGTCATTCTGGTGGCTGATTCCACGCCCATTTACGGATACCACGGCAGCCAGGGTAATGAATTTCATGCGCCCTTTCCCGACAGGAACTATAAGAAAAGCAAGCTCAGGCTCACCTATCTCACCGTTCCCGTATTATTCGAATACCAGACCAACAGGTTCTCAAAGACCAGCAGCTTTCATATTACCGGTGGCGTTGTCGGCGGATGGGCTTTCAATATCCGGTCGAAAGCGGTATGGGAAGATGGCGGAAAACATAAAAGCAAAGTGCATGATGATTACGGCATACAACCTTTCCGCTGGGATGCCTATGCCGGTATTGGCTGGGGCAAAATAAACCTCTTCGCCACTTACGCCATGAACCAGCTGTTTAAAAAAGACCACGGCCCTGAGTTATACCCTTTCACCCTCGGATTGACAATTGTCGGCTGGTGATAACCAAAACCGGATGTTATTACATTTTCACTGAACTGATTTCCTATGGCCAGGCTTCATAGTCCTGGCCATACTATTTTATAGCCTGGCTGATATTTCATTATCGCTTAAAATTTACTATTTTTACATTCCGGATTTTTTCTCAATTTTATCTTGTTAAAATCATGTAGAACGTTGATAATAAATCACAAGCCATGTCAGGTCATAGTAAGTGGGCTACCATCAAGAGAAAAAAAGGAGCTCTTGACGCCAAAAGATCGAAGATATTTTCCAAAATCATTAAGGATATTACCATCGCTGTGAGAGAAGGGGGTCCCGACCCTGAAGGCAATCCTAAACTGCGCCTGGCTATCGCCAATGCCAAAGGTGCCAGCATGCCGAAAGATAATATTCTGCGGGCTATAAACAAAGGATCCGAAAAGGGTGCCGACAACCTCACCGAGACCACCTATGAGGGTTATGCACCTCATGGTGTGGCTGTTTTTGTGGAATGTACCACCGACAACCAGCAGCGAACCATCAGTAACATCAGGGCTATCTTCAATAAGAACGGAGGCCGTCTGGGAACCAATGGTTCACTGAGTCATATCTTTGAAAGAAAAGGCGTCTTTTCACTCCCTGCCGATGATCTGAACCAGGAAGAATTCGAAATGGCTGTCATCGATGCCGGTGCCGAGGACATCGACCTTGAAGACGGTTATTTCAACATAACCACCGCAATGGAGTACTTCGGACCCATGATGAAACGCCTCGAAGAGATGAACATCACTCCCGAAAGCGCCCAGCTTGAACGCATACCCGTGACCACTGTCAGCCTGGACAAAGAAACGGCCAAGAAAGTACTCCGGATGATCGAGATTTTCGAGGAAGATGACGACGTGCAAAATGTCTATCATAACCTCGAAATGACCGATGAACTGATGGACGAGATGGACTAAGCTTCTTACTTTGAAACAAGACGAAAGGTATCTTCCGCTATGATGCGTTCCTCATCGGTGGGGATGACCATGACTTGTACCTTTGACCCGGGACGGGTAAGGCTCGCTTCTTTGCCACGGACAGTTGCGTTTTTTTTGCTGTCAAAATCTATCCCGAGAAATCCCATTCCTCCCATTATCCTTTGGCGCGAGTGCACATCGTTTTCGCCGATGCCGCCCGTAAAAACTATCACATCCACACCACCCATGGCGGCGGCATACGCCCCGATGTATTTTTTTACCCGGTAAGCGAACATCTCCAGGGCGATGCGGGCCCTGTCGTCACCTGCAGCGGCGGCTTTCTCAATGTCGCGCATGTCGGGTGAGATACCTGAAACACCCAACATGCCGCTGCGTTTGTTGACCAGATCATGAAGATCGCTGTTGTTCATGGATTCTTTGCCGGCAATATGCAACAACACGCCCACATCCAGATCGCCACAACGTGTACCCATGATAAGCCCTTCCAGAGGTGTCATGCCCATGGTCGTATCAATGGACTTACCGTTGACAATGGCAGCCATGGAAGAGCCATTGCCCAAATGACAGGTGATCATCTTCAGTGATTCCATATCCCGATGCAGGATCATCGCCGCCCGTGATGCCACATAACGGTGGCTGGTGCCGTGAAAGCCGTATCTTCTGATACCCCAAGTCTTATAATATGAATAAGGTAAACCATATAAAAAAGCATGGGGCGGCATGGTCTGGTGAAAAGCCGTATCGAACACCCCCACCTGAGGTATGCCGGGCATCAGGTCCATGACGGCACGTATGCCTTCCAAATTGGGCGGATTATGCAAGGGAGCCAGATCAATACATTCCTCCAGGGCTTTGATCACGTCGGCAGTGACCGGTACACTGCCACTGTATTTCTCACCCGCATGAACGACCCGGTGTCCCACCGCATTAATCGCATCAAGACCCTTGATACAACCATGCTCGGAATCGGTGAGAAGGTCAAGTAAAACCCTGATGCCCGAATGATGATCCGGGACAGCTTGCTGAAAAGATAATTCAAGCCCGTCATGACGATGGTAATGAACCAGACTGCCCGGCAGCCCCACTTTCTCGATCAACACTCTGGCCCTAACTTCATGCCCAGGCATCACGGACAACTGGCTCTTAATGGATGAACTGCCACAATTTAAAATAATGATATTCATGGAATCCAAATTGTCATAATTGGGTTGCAAAGTTGCCGATAAATTTCTTAAGAATATTTTAAGAGACTGTTATTTTATTAACACGTAACCATTGCCATTTATTGAATAGGAAATTGTTTTTGACATGGCAACCTGAGCATAGATCGATTATAAATTTCAGGCATGTTGACAAAATATTCAATCCCCATTATGAATTAAGGAGAAAAATCTTATTTTTGTCCTCTTTATAAAAGAGCCTTTTAATTTATTTAAAATCATATAATTCGCAATTGACTCTCAGTTCGAAAAATAGCAGAGAATAAGTTGGTTAAAAAAGGGAACGTCTGGTGTCGTCGGTCATTTTACTATCGAATTTTATTAATCAGTATCATTTAAATTTAACTGTTGTGGTATGAAAAAATTTTGTACGATTCTATCGGTTTTTTTGCTGCCATTGCTTTTAATGGCACAAAACGAGAGTAAGTGGGGTATAAAATTCGGCGGTTATGTGAAAAATGACATCATCTATGATTCAAGGCAAACTGTTTCGCTGCGTCAGGGGCATTTTTTACTCTATCCCAAAGAAGAATTGCTGGATGAAAATGGAAAAGATATCAATGCCAAACCAAGCCTGACGATCCTGGCCATTCAGACACGTTTGAAAGGAACGGTCACGGCACCGGATGCCCTCGGTGCCAAGATATCAGGATATATCGAAGGTGAATTTTTCGGTAATATTGATGCGAATATCAATACCTTCAGGTTACGGCATGCTTTCATCAAGCTGGCCTGGCCCCATACCGAGCTGATGCTGGGACAGTGGTGGCATGCCATGTTCATAACTGAATGTTATCCTCTCACCGAGTCATTTAATACCGGCGCGCCCTTCCAACCTTTCTCCCGTAATCCGCAGGTCCGTCTCACCCAATCCATAGGCAATCTTAACATTATCGCAACGGCCATGGAGCAGGTCGATTTTGTCGATAATGGCCCGGAAGGAGGCAGTTCGGTGTACCTCCGTAATGCCGCCTTGCCTGAATTGAATCTGACGTTGCAATATGGCAATGAAAAATCCTCACCGCAAACCAATTACCTTTTCGGCATTGGGGGTGATTATAAAAGACTGTTACCGCGTCTGGTCACTATTAAAAACTATAAGACCGATCATATGGTCAATAATATGGCCGTTGAAGCGTTCCTGAAAATAAAAATACCTAAGATGACCTTTGCAGCGGAAGGTATTTACGGCCAGGATTTTTACAGCCTGACCATGCTGGGCGGATATGCCGTAAAAAGTATCCCTGACACGTCGAATGACTTAAGGGATTACACACCCATCAATGTTCTTTCATTGTGGGCCGATATCCACTCCAACGGTGAAAAATGGCAATTCGGTCTCTTTGGGGGATATACTAAAAATATGGGTTCCAATGACATCATCGAAAGATTTCCCCCGACAGAACGACAAATTTATTACAGCAGGGGATCAAATATCAAATATATTTACCGTGTGTCACCACGGCTGATGTATATGCAGGGCAGGCTTAAATTCTCCGCTGAGTTTGAATACACTGCCGCCGCCTATGGCACCCCCGATGACAAAGGGCTGGTGAAAGATTCAAATCTGGTCGCGAATTACAGGCTTCTGCTGGGAGCCTATCTGTTCTTTTGATCCGATAAATGAATATCAGCAATAAAAATCAATACATTTATTAATTAAAATCAATATAGTTATGACGAAGAAGATCACAAGCCTGAGAGAGTATCTGGATACCTACCAGAAAAGTGTAGCCGATCCGGACGGATTCTGGGCTGAACAAGCCGAAACATTTTTTTGGCGCAAAAAATGGGATAAAGTCCTGAAATGGAATTTCGAAGAGCCCGACGTGAAGTTTTTCATCAATGGAAAACTAAACATCACCGAAAACCTTTTCGAGCGCAACTTATTCCAGAGAAGAAATCAACCGGCGCTAATATGGGAGCCTAACGATCCCAACGAGAAAAACCGTGTGCTGACTTATGGTGAGCTGTACGAAAAGGTCTGTCAATTTGCCAATGCCATGCTGAAAATAGGCATTAAGAAAGGTGACCGTGTGGCCATTTATCTTCCGATGATACCCGAACTCCCGGTGGCTATGTTGGCCTGTGCACGCATCGGGGCAATCCATTCCGTCGTTTTTGCAGGATTCTCGGCCAATTCACTTTCCGACCGTATCATCGATGCCCAGGCCAATCTGGTGATCACTGCCGACGGAGCTTACCGGGGCAGTAAAAGCATCTCATTAAAGGCCATCGTTGACGAGGCCCTTCAGTCATGCCCCTCGGTCAAAAATGTCGTGGTTTATAACCGTACCGGTGATTCTGCCAACATGGTCCAGGGCCGGGATATCTGGTGGGATGACTTTATCAGGGATGTCAGCACGGAAAATAAAGCCGAGGTCATGGACGCCGAGGATATGCTGTTCATTCTTTATACCTCAGGGTCAACGGGTAAACCCAAGGGTGTTGTCCATACCATCGGGGGTTATATGGTTTTTGCAGAATACACCTTTAAAAACGTTTTCCAATACAGCAATGGTGACATTTTCTGGTGCACCGCCGACATCGGGTGGGTGACAGGACATACTTATATCGTTTACGGCCCCCTGCTGGCCGGTGCCATCAGCGTAATGTTCGAGGGTGTGCCTACCTATCCTGATCCCGGACGTTTCTGGGACATTGTGGACAAGTACAAGGTGAACCAGTTTTATACAGCCCCCACGGCCATCAGGGCTCTTATCGCCCAGGGAAACGAATGGGTGACCAACAAAAACCTCAGTTCCCTGAAAGTCCTCGGAACTGTCGGCGAGCCCATCAATGAAGAGGCCTGGCGCTGGTATCATGACGTTGTCGGCAAAGGCAAGTGCCCCATAGTCGACACATGGTGGCAGACCGAGACAGGGGGTATCCTCATCACCCCACTGGCCGGCATTACACCCACGAAGCCTTCCTTTGCCACACTCCCCTTCCCCGGCGTTCAGCCTGTTATCATGAATAACGAAGGTGAAGAGCTTGAAGGCAACAACGTGCAAGGTAACCTGTGTATCAAGTTCCCATGGCCCGGCATGATCAGGACCACTTACGGCGATCATGAAAAATGCCGCCAGATGTATTTCTCTACATACAAAGGCTTGTATTTCACCGGTGACGGCGCCCGCAGGGATGAAGAAGGATTTTACCGCCTTCTGGGCCGTGTGGACGATGTCATCAATGTCTCAGGACACCGTATCGGCACCGCAGAAATTGAAGATGCCATCAACCAGCATCCCAAAGTGAATGAATCGGCCGTGATCGGTTATCCTCACCCCATTAAAGGACAGGGTATTTATGCTTACGTGACTTGCGAGGAAATCAGCGAAGACGAACAGAAAACTATCGAACAGAGCATCAAGGATCTCGTATCGAAACTGATCGGGCCTATTGCCAAACCCGATGTGGTGCAGATCGTCAGTGGTCTGCCCAAAACACGTTCAGGAAAAATCATGCGCCGTATCCTCCGTAAAATTGGTGAGGGCGATGTCTCTAACCTGGGCGACACGTCAACGTTGCTCGACCCGGGCGTCGTCGAAGAGATCATTAAGGGAGCCAAAGTCGAGGTCAGACGGTAATCATCCATCACGAAATTGCCTATTACATTGCATTTCACTTTAAAACCTTAGACGAAAAAACAAGTTGTCATTCCTTCCCCCTTGTTGAACCATTTTTAATAATGGTTTAACGGGGGAAAAGATGACATCATAGTTTTTTTGGCCTCTTAATAAATAATTTTTTAACTAAACTATTATCAAATGGAAAACAAATTCGCAAATCCGGCACCCCTTGGGTTAATGGGGTTTGGTATGACCACTGTCCTGCTGAATATCCATAATGCAGGCTTTTTCCCCTTGGGTTCAATGATCCTGGCCATGGGTATTTTTTACGGAGGCATTGCCCAAATCATCGCGGGCATCATGGAATTTAAAAAAGGCAATACTTTCGGGACAACCGCTTTTACGTCCTACGGACTTTTCTGGCTGACACTGGTATTCCTCATTACCTTTCCGCTGGTGGGCTGGCTTAAAGCCCCCCCGGCTCCTTTCTTAGCCTGGTACCTGTTTTTCTGGGGCCTGTTCACTTTTTTTATGTGGATCGCCACATTCGGAAAAAACAGGGCTTTGCAGACAGTCTTCCTCACATTATGGATTTTATTCTTCCTGCTCGCCATCAGGGATTGGAGCGGATCAGTGATAATCGGTCAGATCGCAGGATATGAAGGAATAATTTGCGGCTTGTCAGCCATATATCTTGCCATGGCTGAAGTCATTAATGAATCCTGGGGCAAAACAGTTCTGCCTATAGGGGAACGTAAACAGACGAACTAACTTTTTCAGGGAAAATCATCATGCTTGTTACAGCCATCATCGGTGTTTCACGCCTATCATGACGATTCACCGGCTGGAACGGTTTAATAGACAAGTCTGAAGTTTTCCAAAACCAATCCTCGGACAGGAGGTTGTCAGGGTATGTTAGCCCTCCGGCAACCTCCTGTTTGCATTGTTATGTTTACTATCTTTGTGATGACTCCAGAGGGGGCGTGAACTATTGCATATCTGTCTGACTATTAATTTCATTGGAAATGGGAATCAAGCAACTGGATAAGATTTTCAGGCCGCAGCGTATCGCCCTGATAGGTGTCAAGAATGATCCCATGAGCGTGAGCGGCATAACATTGAGAAACATCATCGGTGGTGGTTTCGACGGTGTCGTATATCCTGTGAATCCGAACCATGAAGCTGTTCTTGGTATACAATGCTACCCTAATGTCAAAAGTCTGCCCAGGACCCCTGACCTGGCGGTTATCGCCACATCTGCCGGCATTGTGCCGCAGCTCGTGCGTGAATGTGGTGAGGCAGGCATCACGGGTATCATCATCATGTCGGCAGGATTCAGGGAGATAGGCTCCGAAGGGAAAAGACTCCAGGATCAGGTGAAAGCCGAAGTGGCCCGCTTCGACGGCATGAGGGTCATCGGACCAAACTGCCTGGGAGTGATCATCCCCCATCTTAAAATGAACATCAGTTTTGCCTCAGGGATGCCCAAAACCGGTCATGTGGCCTTTATCTCACAGTCAGGCGCCCTGTGTACTTCCGTGCTCGACTGGGCCTATGAGGAGAATATAGGCTTCTCCTATTTCGTCTCGATAGGTAACAGCATGGATGTTGAGTTTGGTGATCTCATTGATTATTTCGGCCAGGATCCCAATACCAAATCTATAGTCCTATATGTGGAAGCCATCAACAATCCACGTAAATTCATGACGGCGGCCCGTGCCTTTGCACGCAAAAAACCGATCATCGTATACAAGGCAGGTCGTTTTCCCGAATCGGCCAAAGCGGCTGCTTCTCATACCGGTGCCATGGCTTCCGAAGACTCCATTTACGATGCGGCCTTCCAGCGAGCCGGTATCGCAAGGGTTTATGATATCGGCGACATTTTTGACTTCACCGATCTCATTTCCAGGAAACGTATCCCCAAAGGATCCCGACTGGCTATTGTCACTAACGCCGGAGGACCGGGCGTGATGGCCACCGACACGCTCATTGCCAACAAAGGTAACCTGGTGGAACTGTCACAGGCCACCATGGATAAACTCAATGCCTTTCTTCCACCCTTCTGGTCACATGGTAATCCGGTCGACATCCTGGGGGATGCCGATCCTGCACGTTTCGCCAAAACTACCCAGATCGTCATCGAAGATCCCCAAGTGGATGCCGTACTGGTCATCCTTACACCCCAGGCCATGACCGATCCGACAAACACCGCCATAGAGGTGAGTAAATTATCTGAACATACCACTAAACCCATCATGGCGGCATGGCTGGGAGGAAAGGAAATGAGAGATGGCAATCAGATATTTAATGATGCCGGAATTGCCGTGTACCAGACACCTGAGCAGGCCATCAGGGCCTTTATGACCCTGGCGGATTATTCGCGGAACCTCGAAGCCCTCTTTGAAACACCTAAAGATGTACCGGTTTCTTTTCCTTACGACCGCCAGAAGATCAAGGAAGAATTTCAGAAAACCGCTTTCGTCAAGGAGAAGATCTTAACGGAAGCCGACTCCAAGGAGCTTCTGGAAATCTATGGCATTCCGACTGCCAAACCCTATGTGGTCAAAACCCGGGAAGAAGCCCTGGAAACAGCCAGTCAGATCGGTTTTCCCGTTGTCATGAAGATACTGTCACCTGATGTGACTCATAAAACCGATGTGGGCGGCGTTATCCTGGATATCAAAAGCAATGAGTCGTTAAAGAAAAGTTATGACCAAATGATACAAACAGTGAAGGTCAACCTTCCCGATGCCGTCATCGAGGGTGTGGTGCTACAGCCTATGGTAGAGACAAAAGATGCCGTGGAGCTTATCCTTGGAATAAAAAAAGATCCCGTTTTTGGAACGGTACTCCTCGTGGGAATGGGTGGTGTGGGAGCCGAACTGTTCAAAGACAGAACACTGGGATTCCCTCCCCTGAATGAGACACTGGCCCTGAACCTGCTTAAATCATTGAAGATATATCCCATGCTGGAAGGATACAGGGGCCGTCAACCGAAAAATATTGAAAAACTCATTGAGGTGCTGATACGAATGTCATACCTCGCTGCCGACTATCCTGAGATAGAAGAGCTCGACATCAATCCCTTGCTGGTGTCGGAAAAAGAGGTGCTGGCTCTGGATGCACGCATAGTCATCGACCAGGAGATACTCAAGAATCCCATACCTGAATATTCGCATCTTATTCTGAGGCCCTATCCTGAAAAATATGTGACCTCAACAACGCTGGCCGATGGCATGCCTGTCATCCTGCGCCCAATCAAACCCGAAGATGAACCTTTATGGCTTGAGATGCTGGCCAGCTGTTCCAAAGAGTCCATCTATTCCAGATTCAGGTATAACTTCCACTTTGCAGCCCATGAAGTCGCCACCCAGTTCTGTTTTATTGATTATATAAGAGAAATAGCCATCGTGGCCGAAATTACGGAAAATGAAAAACGAAAGCTGATAGGCGTGGGACGTCTCATCGCCAATCCCGACCTGGATACCGTCGAATATGCCATACTGATCACCGATGCCTTCCAGAGAAAAGACTTGGGCAATATCCTGACCAAATACTGCATGGAGATATCCAGGGATTGGAAAATGAGACACATCGTGGCCGAAACAACCATCGACAATAAACCGATGATCGCTGTTTTCAGGAAATACAATTTTAAAATCCAGTTCGAACCGGGTGGAAATGTTCACGTCACGAAAGAACTTGAAGACACATGAGCCGGAAATGTTTCGGGAAGATACGGTTGCCACGGTTAACATGAGAATGTGTAATTGAACGCTCATCAATGAATTCCGACACCGTTACACAACATAACCCGGATATATCAAACGGGACAGTCATTATCTCAGGAAATCCCGGTTTTATTGCACAGGATTCGTCAATCCTGTTGTATGATTCGGTTCTCTCGGTTTTTCCGCTGTCAAACCAGGGCCACACATTAAAACTATCACAATCGCCGGTTTTCATGTCGCATGAGCTGAAGCCCGGGAAGTTTCAACCCATTGCTCGGGAACAAACCGGCAACGATTGGACATTCCTCCTGCTCTTTGTGTGCGTCATCTTATTCACATGGGTTCAGGTATACTACCGAAAAAGATTCATCCAGATTTTTCAATCCGTCTTCTCAGAGAAAAGAGTCCATTTTCTGATCAGGGATGGCCGTCTTTTTAATGAACAGATCACACTGGCACTGGGATTTATCTTTGTCATGGCATTTTCTCTTTTTCTTTTCCTGATCAATAAATTCATCATCGGACTGTCATTGGGAAACGGTTTCTTCCTGTTTATCAAAATAGTGCTTGCCCTGACCGGATTCATCCTCATTAAATTTTTACTCATTCAGCTGATCAAAGCCATCTTCCTGACACGGGAAGCGACCTCCAGATATGTATTGAATTCATTGATATTTGACCTCACTCTGGGTGTGGTTTTATTGCCATTTCTTATCTTTATCACCTATACCGGATCAGATATGTTGATTTATTTATCCCTGATTATTATCTCTATTACATTCATTTACAAATTGTTAAGAGGTTTTGTCATCGGATTGAACTACTCGGGATTTTCATTGTTCTATTTATTTTTATACCTTTGCACCGTCGAAGTTTTACCTGTAGTTGTCGTTGTTAAATTATTAGTAAGCTAAGATGATTATTAATAATTTGAACAAACCATGCCACATCACTCATCTCTTTAAAAATTACACCATTGAAGATCAAGAGCATTCTTATTTCGCAACCTCAACCGAGCGAAGCTGAAAAGTCTCCATATCTTCAGCTTTCGAAAAAACTCAACGTCAACATTGATTTTCAAAATTTCATCTCCGTTGAGGGCTTGACAGCAAAAGAATTCAGGAAATCCAAGGTACAGATACTGGATCATACGGCGGTCATACTCACCAGCAGGAATGCCGTGGATCATTTTTTTAGGATGGCAAAAGAGTTACGCATTGAGATTCCCGATACCATGAAATATTTCTGTATTTCGGAAGTCACGGCTTTTTATTTACAGAAATACGTGCAATACCGCAAGCGAAAGATTTTTTACGGCCGCCAACGGTTCAATGAATTAATCGATCTCATCAAAAAACACAAGGATGAAAAGTTCCTCTTGCCTTGCTCCGATATACATAAATTAAATTTCACGCGGTTACTGGAACAAAACAACATCAATTTCACCAAAGCGGTTTTTTATAAAACCATTGCCTGCGATCTGTCCGATTTTGATATTGACAAATACGATATGCTTGTGTTTTTCAATCCGTCGGGTATCAAATCACTTTTCAAGAATTTTCCTGGGTTTAAACAGGGGGATAAACTGATCGGTGCTTTTGGGCCGACGACAACCAAGGCCGTTCAGGATGCAGGGCTCACGGTAAATATCAATGCACCGACTAAAACGGCACCCTCGATGACCATGGCCATCGAGGAGTATCTGACCAAGAACAACAGAAAAAGCAGCCGGATTTAGCTCCATCTGGTAAGCATACCATCCATGCCATCCTTAGGAAAAGAAGAAAGATTATGTGACCGCTCCATAATTATCCAACTGTCTAAAAAAGGGTCAACTTTTACTATATATCCACTGAGAGTGAACTGGCTTTTCACTTCACTCCCGAGTGCTTATCCTGCCCAGGTACTCATCGCGGTCAACAGACGAACCTTGCGTAAGGCCGTCGACCGCAATACCGTCAAAAGAATGATCCGTGAAGCTTACAGACAAAACAAAACTATTATTTACGACACGCTGCAAAAAATGGGAAAACAATGTGCGCTCTCCCTTGTTTATGTTGCAGATAAGAAGGTGTCGTACAAAGAGATTGAACCAATAATAATTGTAATTTTACGTCGTTTAGTCAGTGAATATGAAAGATCTGCTGGGTAAATTCTTAATATTGCTCATCCGTATTTACCAGGTTACTATTTCGCCCCTGATGCCGCCGTCGTGCCGGTACACGCCGACATGCTCGGCTTATGGCATTGAAGCCTTAAAAAAGTATGGCCCGTTCAAGGGAGGATGGTTGACCATTAAACGCATTGTCTCTTGCAACCCATGGGGAGGCAGCGGTTATGATCCTGTACCTTAATTGATGACAGGTCATGGGTGTGTTAATCTAATTGTAATCATATGAAAAACAAAGTGGCATTCCGATTATTCATTCTTTTTATCTTGGTTTTTCCCTTGCTGCCCCTGACAGGTCAGGGCCAGACTAACAACGATTTCGAGATCTCAAAAAACCTGGACATTTTTACATCTCTGTTTAAGGAACTGAACATCAATTATGTCGATGATATCGATGCCGGTAAATTAATGGAGACAGGTATCGATTCGATGCTTGAGTCGCTCGATCCCTATACCAATTTCATCCCGGAGGCGGACGTGGAGGATTACACTTTTATTACCACCGGACAGTATGGTGGCATAGGAGCGCTCATACACAAGGAAGGTGATTATGTGGTCATTTCCGAGCCCTATGAAAATGCCCCGGCCGACAAAGCCGGATTGAAAGCCGGTGATCAGATCCTGGAAATAAATGGCAAATCAGCAAAAGATAAGACCACTGAGGAGGTCAGTGAGATTCTCAAAGGGCAGCCGGGAACCTCCATCGACATGTTGATCGGGCGTTACGGTATTGAAGAGCCCATCCGTAAAACTGTCATCCGCGAAGAAATTACCGTTCCCAATATCCCTTATTATGGTGTGCTGCACGACGGTGTCGGCTACATAAAATTGTCAGGCTTCACCCAGAACGCCGGGAAGGAAGTCAGGAAAGCATTGACAGACCTGAAAGATAAACACGACCTGTCGGGGGTGATCATCGATCTGCGCAATAATGGTGGCGGGTTACTTCAGGAAGCCGTCAACATCGCCAACCTTTTCCTTGATAAAGGCGAACCTGTTGTCAGCACAAAAGGCCGGTTACCCGACAGAAACAAAACATATACGACCACAGAACCTCCCGTCGATGACCATATCCCGCTGGTTATACTTGTTAACGGCATGAGCGCTTCCGCATCCGAAATTGTCGCCGGCGCCATGCAGGACCTCGACAGAGGTGTCATCGTCGGTCAGCGTACATTTGGTAAAGGTCTTGTTCAGAACGTTTTCCCCCTGCCTTATAACAACAAGGTAAAAATAACCGTAGCCAAGTATTATATCCCCAGCGGAAGGTGTATACAGGCCATTGATTATACACATAAAGATCAAAACGGTGAAGGCGAAAAAATACCCGACTCACTGGCACGGGCCTTTAAAACTCATAATGGGCGTACGGTGTATGACCGCGGTGGCATTGAACCCGATATCCCGCTGCCTCCGCTGAGATATTCAAATATCGCCTTCACCCTGTCAACAAAATTCCTGATCTTCGACTATGCCACCAAATATTTCTGGTCGCATCCCAGCATCCCGGGGCCTGACCAGTTTATTGTGACGGATACGCTTTACAATGACTTTATTGCCTTTATTAAAAATAAGGACTTCACTTACACCTCGGCCACTGAGAAAAAACTGAAGGACATGGAAAAGGCAGCCAAAAGTGATGATTTCTATCCTGACCTGAAGGATGCCTTTGCCTCATTGAAAAATGAAATTGACAATGAAAAAAAGGATGATCTTCAAAAATACAGTGATGAGATCAAAACATTATTGAAACAGGAAATTGTAACACGTTATTATTATGATGAGGGACAAATCATATCCTCTCTTTCGGACGATCCAGAGATCGATCAGGCTATAAAAGTCCTGACAGACCATAAGTCATACGAAGCCATCCTCGATGGCACAAATAAATCCGGACAGGGTAAGAAAGAAAAAGGTTAAAAGAACCTCTTTCCTATGAACACCATTATTTTTTAATTCGTAGATTCTCCTGATGATTCCTCCTAAAAAAATTCCATTCACCCGGTTTATCTTCTATTTCGGCATGGCGCTGATGATCGCTGCCATACCTCTGTCAAGGTATTTCATGAGTGTTGCCCAGTTTGTTCTCACAGGTTTTTTCCTCCTTGATGGGATGAACATGGATACGGTGACCGGTAAATTCAGGGGAAAATCATTGCCGACACGCTTTTTAATACTCCTGCCCGAATTTTTGAAGGAAATGTTCCGGAATATGATCAGGAAATTTGGTGTTTTTTTCCGGCACCGGCAGGCGTTGTTGTTCAGTTCCATCATGCTGATGTTCGTCATCGGATTAGCTTATACCACTGATTTCCACTATGCTTTCAAGGATCTTCGGACCAAACTGCCGTTATTTTTATTACCCTTGTTCATCTCGACAAGCGAAGAAGTGAATAAAAAAGAATTCAGGGCACTGATGTTGATTTTTATCACTGCCGTAACGGTAAGCTCTTTTTACAGCACCTATCTGTGGTTTACCAAACCCATTACCGACACGAGGGATCTGAGTCCGTTCATTTCACACATCCGTCTCAGCCTGAATGTATGCCTGGCTTTTTTTACTCTGTGGTATTTTATCTATTATGAAGAGCACAGACCTTGGCTGAAGAAGATCCCCTTTATCATCCTGTTGGTCTGGATAGGGGCATTCTTATTCATCCTCAGAGCGCGGACAGGGATAATGGCTTTTTTTATCACATGGCCTTTTCTTTTCTTTCTGTATGTGCTCAAGCTGCGGAAGCAATCCGTCAAATATGCATTTCTTACGGCAGGCATCATATTACCCATAGCTCTCGTTACCTATTTCGGCATTGAAGCGGAGCATTACCTGCACACAAAACCCGTCGATCTGAAAAAACTCGATCAATTCACTCCCCGTGGGAACCCCTATACCTTCGACACCACTCTGAGTGTTGAAGACGGCCACTATGTCGGCCTATATATTTGTCTTCCCGAGCTAAGAGCATCATGGAACCAGCGGAGCACTATCAAATTCGACAGCACCGATAGAAAGGGGCAGATGATCAGGTACACCATCATCCGTTACCTGGCATCCAAGGGCTATCGCAAGGATGCCGATGGCGTGAAAAAGCTTACCAATAAAGAGATCCGGTTCATTGAAGAGGGAATAGCCAATATCAACTACCTGAAAAGGTGGCATCCCAGAACACTCGTCAGCGAATCGGTTATGGCATGGCAGGCTTATAAAAAAAATGAGTCCGTTGTTGGTTATTCATCACTGGAACGGCTTGAACTCTGGAAAACAGCTGTCAGACTGATACGAAAACATCCTCTGATTGGGGTCGGGACAGGTGACCTCAAGATGAGCTTTAAAAATGAACTCACCTTGATGCACTCACCCCTGCAAAACGCCAAGGAAGGATTGTTCAGCTCTCATAATCAATTTTTGAATATCCTGGTGCTGTTTGGTGTGGTCGGATTAGGCTGGTTTCTTCTGGCCATCATCTATCCGGCCATACGAACCAATGGGTTTCGAGATTATTTTTTTCTGATCTTCCTCATCCTGTCATTGGTCTCAATGCTGACTGACGATACTCTGAAGAGCCAGGACGGCGTTACTTTTTTTGCCTTTTTTTATTCTTTTTTTCTTTTTGGGAGAAAAAACAAAGTAACCATTTAATGGAGTCGGTATGGATAGACAGGCGATAGGCTGTCATTCATGTTTCACATACCGCAGCAAGCGATCAGATGGAAGAAGTTATCCGCAGGATGATTGGATGATCTTCTTAATGATGAAAACAAATCAGCCTGATGATATTCACCATTGAATGATTTGAAGTATATTTACCACTTGAATTAATTTTTCAGGCATGAAAAGATGTGATCTGACTATCACGTTAACGGAATATGAATCGGCCGAAGAATTGAATGAGACCGATAAAAGATTATATGAAGCAGCGGGTGAAGCAGCCGGGTCGGCCTATGCGCCTTATTCACGGTTTTACGTCGGGGCAGCGGTATTACTTGAAAATGACCTGGTAGTGACCGGTAATAATCAGGAGAATATAGCCTATCCCTCGGGTCTCTGTGCCGAACGCATTGCTATTTTCACTGCTGCCTCCAATTACCCTGATGTACCTGTCAAAGCCATCGCCATCGCCGCTCATCCTCAAAATCCGGGCAGTGCAACAGCCCTCACACCCTGTGGTGCCTGCCGACAGGTGCTCGCCGAATATGAGATGAGGCACCGGCATCCGATACGCGTCATCATGATGGCAGAAAAAGGCAAAATTCTCGTCAGCGATAACATTGGGAACCTGTTACCTTACTCCTTCAATGCCGGTGAACTGAAAAAAACAATGGCCGATACAACGCCAAAGCCCGGCAACACGGAATAGAAAGGCAGGCTGATTATACTTTCTTACCTGAAGGTGAAAAGCAGGTTGGCCAGAAAATTCCAGATCATTACAACACCGATGGCAAACAGCTTGGACAGATAAAAATGCCTCTTCAGAAGGCTGACCAGTATCCACAAAACAAGCGTATTGATCCCCAAACCTATGACCGACACAAACAGAAACTTGGAATATTCGAGAAAGATGCCCGGATCATGACTTTTAAAGGTCCATATCCTGTTCAGAAAATAATTGCTCGTCGCGGCGACCGTAAATCCAATGCCATTGGCAACATATTTCTGTATCTTGATGATCTCCTTGCCCAGATAAGTTGTTCCGAAATCAACACCCATCCCTGATATACCTACGATACCGAAACGGATAAACTTCCAAACGATTTCCCACTGTAACAAGTCTGACATGTATCTTGTAATAGACAGGCGCCGCGGACAGGTGTTAGGCCATATCCCTTATTATAATTGTATGATCAGCACCTCTTTCTCTCCGTTTCTCATCACATCCACCGAGATGGTCTGACCATGATCCAATTCTTTCAACCTGTTCATATAATCATAAATGTTTGACACCGATTTACCGTTCACAGCGGTGATGATGTCTCCCTTCAACAAACCACCTCTGTAAGCGGGGCCGTCTTTTCTGACGGCATCCACACGCAGGCCGTTATTTTCGGTGGAAGTGAAATCGGGCATAAAACCCAGGGTGACCTTAAAACCCCTGCCATAATCGGGACGTTCCTTGGGACCGGCTTCTCTGAAAGCCAGCGGCTGGTCACGGTCACCGACTTCACGGATCACACGGTATGCAAAATCGAGGACTTCCTTTTCACCGGGATAATTGATTTTATCCGCATCATCACTCGGTGTATGATAATCTTCATGAGCACCCGTGGTGAAGAAAAAAACAGGGATATCCCTGGCATAAAAACTCGAATGATCGGAAGCGCCATAGCCCTCCGGTGAAAATTTCAATTCAAAGCCCTCGCCGTTCACATTTTTATTCAGTATAGCCTCACTGGAATCCCCTGTTCCCGTGCCTCCGATGAGCAAGGACCGTGTGTCGGTTTTAAGACGACCGATCATATCAAAGTTGAACATGGTCTTGATCTGTTTCGGATCAACGGGAGAATGATTAACAAAATATTTTGATCCGAGCAGGCCCATTTCTTCCCCGTCGAACGCCACGAACAGGACGGTACGTTTGAAAGGGATGCTTTGCGCTGACATTTTACGAGCCAGCGCCAATATACCGGCTACGCCGGAAGCGTTGTCATCGGCGCCATTATGTATGGCCAGGGTGTCGGGAATCCGTGAACCGGACCCCGGTCCTCCCATGCCCAGATGATCATAATGTGCTCCTATCACGATCGTTTCATCCTTAAGAACCGGATCACCACCCGGCAATTCTGCCACCACATTCTGAGCCCGTGACTTGGTCAGGATAACATCGCTCTCAGCGTGAACGGTCAACGGAACAGCAAAGGAAACAGGCTGCCGGTTACTTTTCAGAGCCTGTTCAAGTTCAGCGATGTTGTGTCCGCCATGCTTCAATATAACGTCAGCCAGTTCTCTCCTGATATGTATCACTGGCAATCCCGCATCCGATGCGCTTTTATCAAAGGTCATGGGAACCAGTTCATCCTTTTCATCCATGGCCTCCGGCGTGACCAACAGCACGCCCGCAGCGCCCTTATCCTTGGCTGTAAGAACCTTCGACCGCACACCCGTATATTTAAGGTAGGAACTTTCATTATTATCCAATGCGGGATCGCCTCGAAACATCATAACCCACTGACCGGTGACATCCACGCCGTTATAATCGTTCCATTTCAGGCTGTCCTCGGAAATATCAAAACCGTAGCCTGCGAAAACAACCGGCGCACTGACCTCCTCGTTGCGTGAGAAAGGAAAGGGCCGGAAATCAACATCGACTGCGGCCGTGTCATCACCGGCAATCAAAAAGTTGTGACTGCCCAGCCTCGCGCCCGTCACCACTTCGAAAAACTGAAATCCATTATCATCAAGCAGTCTCAAGCCGTCCTCCTTCAATTGATCCCTGATAAAACCGGCTGCAATAAAACCTTCGGGACTCCCGGCCTGCCTGCCTTTTAAGGAGTCGGACGCCAGAAAATAAATGTCGTCCTTAAGTTCATCCACGGTGATATCCTGCGCATACAGAAAAAAAGGCAGGATCCAAAGAATCAAAAACAGAAAATATCTCAGCTGTGTTCTCATCGGATTGGTCATTTAAAACTCTCTTGCTAAGGCACTGCGAAGGTATTATTTTTTTTTATTTTGAAAGACGCACCGGGGTGCTTGTGCCCGGCATGTCATAATAAGTGATGACTGAACCGTACACCGGAAAGCTGCTCACTCACCTCCCACAACTTGGCGCGAATAGCTTCATTATAAGCGATAGCGGCAGGTTTTGAGATTCCTTTATTGATAAAATATTTACCGTTAACCTTACCGGCTTCCTGTGAGGTGGCGAGATACACAGGGGTCACCGCTCCTTCCTCCACGGAGGCTCCGCCGCCACCCCATCCGGCATGCAATAACTTGGTGGAGATCACCCCCGGGTCCAGACAGTTGACCGTTATTCCGGTATCCCATAGTTTAACTGCCAGCTCAAAGGTGAACATGATCTCCATGAGCTTAGAAAGAGCATAAGCGCCATAGCCGCTGTACCTTTTCTCACCCTGAAGGTTCTGAAAATCGATATGGGAAGCATGCGTCTGTGAACTCACATTGATGATCCTTTTATAGTCCGATCGGTTGACCAGATTGAGAAGCTCAAGAGTTAAAATAAAGACTGACAGATAATTCACTGCAAAGGTCATTTCCAATCCGTCGGCAGTGATTTCCTTCCTGCTCATATAAACACCGGCATTGTTGATCAGTATGTCCAGCTTGGAGTGATCTCTCTTAATGTGATCAGCGAGAGCCCTGACCTGTTCCATAACTGAAAAATCGGCTGTGTACACTTGAATTTTACTGTTACATGTTTTCCTTACTATTTCATTCCTCACTCTCTCAGCTTTTCCTGCATTGCTGCCATGTAACAATACCGTCGCCCTCCTGCCGGCAAGCTCAAATGCGACCTGTTTCCCGATGCCATCAGTCGATCCGGTAATCAGTATAATCCTGTCATTTATCATTTTAATTGTTTTTTTATCAGGCCAGTAATAAAACGTATATTACAAGAATAAGTTCAAAATAAGTCAAGTACGATCAGTGAATATCAATAAACGATCTTCAAAACTTAAAATTCCATAATTTTACGTTGATAATAACGTACAGTTAAACAAGATCAGATATGTCTGTTGGAATCATGCCTGAAAAAATGAAAGCTGTCGTGCTGACAGAGTACAGCGCCAGTCTGTCCGGTGTCTTGCGCAATTTACAGGTGACGGAGAAATCTCTCCGCTCATTAGGCGATGATGAAGTGCTTGTGAAAATGACGGCAGCCCCGTGCAATCCCTCCGATATTGCATTCTTCAGGGGCATGTATGACATTATCAAACCGCTGCCGGTGGTCGCCGGTTTTGAGGGCACCGGAACCGTTATTGCCGCGGGGAAAGATGGAAAAGCACTGTATCTTGTGGGAAAACGGGTGAGCGTTTTCAGCAAAGATGAAGGTGACGGAACCTGGGCCGAATATTTCATCGCCAAACCGGAAAATTGCATTCCGGTGAAAGAGGGTTTGAATACAACCCAGGCCGCCTGTCTGGCCATCAATCCACTCACCGCCTATGCCCTAACCGATCTGGCCCATATATCAGGTAGCAAAACAATAATCAACACAGCTGCTGCCGGTCAGACCGGTGGATTCATCAGAGTCTTTGCAAGGGAAAAGAATATCGGACTCATCAACCTGGTGAGAAAAGATGAACACATAACCAAACTGAAAGAGACCGGAGAGACGTATGTCCTCAACATCCTCTCAAATGATTTTCAGGAACAGCTTTCAAAACTGGCACATGATTTAAGGGCGACCGTTGCGCTGGATGCCTTGGGCGGTGAATGGAGCGGTAAAATCGTCGAGGCCATGCCTGCAGGTTCACAGCTGATACTTTACGGAGGATTGTCAGGACAATACCTTGCCAATATCAATGTACTGGAGATCATATTCAGACAAAAGACCATCATCGGATTCAACCTGGCCGACTGGATCAAAGATTCGGGCCCGGTTAACTATGGCCTGGTGATGTCGGGTATTCAGGAAAGAATGATGAAAGGCACCATACAGATCACCATTCAAAAAACCTTTAAACTCGAGGAAGTGGTTCGTGCCCTGCTCCAGTATGCCGGACATCTGTCGGACGGCAAGATCCTTTTTATACCATGACATGATTATCGGCAACTGCGAAATATACATAGGTACTTCAGGCTGGACTTATGATCATTGGAAAGGCACCTTTTATCCACTGTCACTGCCAAAGAGCAGGTGGTTTGATTTTTATTCGCAGCACTTTCCGGCGGTGGAAGTGAACGCCACTTTCTACAGGACATTTGCCCCGGCAACTTATGAAAAATGGCACCGCCAGGCTCCTCATGGTTTTTTGTACGTTCTCAAGGTCCCACGTATCATCACACACCGGAAATTCCTTAAGGACGTACGGGATGATATTAACGCCTTTGAACATTCAGCCATGTTGCTAAAAGAAAAGCTGGGAGCACTTCTGCTGCAGATTGCACCGCAGACACCCTGTGACACAGCCCTGCTGGAAGAGGTGTGCAGCATGTTCATGCACCCTGAAAAAGTGACCGTTGAATTCCGTCATCCATGTTGGTTCACTTCTTCTGTCGACAGTTTGCTGAAAAAATACCATATGATTGCCTGTAATTTTGATTCACCTTCCTTGCAACGGTTTGACTGGATCACGGCGGATACGGCTTATTTCAGATTACATGGGCACCCCCGTTGGTACGCTTCAAATTATTCGTTGCCGGAATTGCAGGCTCTTGCCGGACAAATTAAGGAAGCCACCGACCAGGGATTAAAAAGGGTGTTTGTCTTTTTCAACAATGACTTTCACGGTTATGCTCCTGACAATGCACGGCAGCTAACCGGATTATTAACTAACTTTGTAAAATAATTGTCCGTTTTTGTGATCAAACCGGATTTAATTCACGTGCGTTTTTACGAAGAGCTGAATGATTTTCTGGTCCTCTCGCGGCGCAGGAAGATGCTGGAATATACCCTTTTTTGCAGCCCCTCTGTCAAAGACATCATCGAATCATTCGGTGTCCCGCATAGCGAAGTCGATCTCATCCTTGCCGACGGCCAGTCCGTATCATTTGATTATAAACCTGTTGCCGGTCAACACATCTCCGTTTACCCTGTCTTCGAAAGCCTCGATATAACAAATGTCACCCATCTCAGACCGGTACCTTTGCGCCGGATCAAACTAATCCTGGATGTCCACCTGGGCAAGCTGGCACGTTACCTCCGCATGCTGGGATTCGACAGCGTATACAGAAATGATTATAATGATCATGAAATCATCGCCACCGCTAAAAAAGATAAACGGATTATCCTTACACGTGACATCGCCTTGCTCAAAAACAACGATGTCACCCACGGTCTTTGGATACGGTCACAAAAACCTGCGGAACAAGTGTCCGAAGTCATCCGCCGTCTCGATCTTTATAATCTGATCAAGCCCTTCAACAGGTGCATGGAATGTAACGGCAAAATAGTCAAGATCGACAAGCAAAAGATACTCGACTGCCTCAAACCCGGGACCATCGCTCATTTTAAATCTTTTTACCAGTGCCGTCACTGTGGAAAAGTGTACTGGAACGGATCACATTATGAAAGCATGATGAAAAAGATCAACCTGATTAAATCTTCCCGGTCAATTCACGTCTCCTGAGGAAGATGGTCAGTTTTTTACCGATATAATTGCAGATAAAATTCATCTTATTATATTTGTGTAGTGTTTAGTTTATCTTAAAATTACTGGATTATGAGAAAATATTTTCATACCCGCGCCGGTCTGATAACATTGATCCTCGGGATTATTATCCTTATTCCATCCTTGAGCATGGGCGGCGACAAAAAGAAAATAGGCATCCGTGCAGGCTATCACAATGCTGCCATGCAAAGCATTGACTCATCCTGGAACAACAATTTGAATATCTTTTACGTCGGTGCATTTAAAGATGTCAAGTTTTTCCCCTTCCTCTATGCCAGCTCCGGGCTTGAATATTTTATAAACGGGAATCAAAAAAACAGTGATAATAAGCTCCTGTTGCACTATTTAAGCGTACCTCTTGATATTAAATTAAAGGCAGGTCCACTCTATGCTATGGGTGGGGTAACCTTTAATTTCAAAATTGGTGAAAAATATATGGCCAATGGAGTAAAAGCCGACCTGCCCGTAAATGGTAAAATCAAAACATTCGATTCCTCTGCATTCATAGGCGTGGGAATCAAAATTCTAATGATCGGTATTGAAGGACAGTACCACTGGGGTCTGGTGGACGTTTACAACGGATTCCATAACAATTATTACCAGGTCGGTCTTGCCCTCTTTTTTTAATTGACCGGCGAAAAGAAAAATAATCAGTACTAACTGGAACGACTATACCAAAACAGTGATCTGCTACCCCATCATTTAATCACGACAAGCTTTTTGGTTTCTACCCGGTCACCCGCCCGGATCAGGCATGAATAGATGCCATCCGCAAGATTTGAACAATCAAATGCAAACCGGTTTTCTCCTGCACAACACTGTCCATTGGCCACAACTGACACAATATCCCCTTGAAGGTCACCGATGGCTAAATAAACAGGCTGAGGCTTATCGAGATGGCATTCTATCGTTGCCAATCCGGCCACGGGATTTGGATAAATCTTTAATAAGGAGGCCTCTGCGCTACCGTTTTGCTTCTCAATGGCCGTGACAAAAGGAGTAAATTTAAGACCGTCGATCCAGAATTCAAAGCCAAAGTCCCAGGTATCGACATTGATCTCAATGTAGTTAATGTCATCAAGCGACACATCACCGCTTTGTGACCTTGACCATTGTGTATTACCTGCCAGCGGGATGGTATAGTGTTTCCAGGTTCCAATGGTTGGATTAAGAATGGAGGCTGCACTGGCAGTATATTTAAAGTATCCGCCACAATCATTACCAAGGATAATGGAATGATACTGAAAACCGTAGCCTGTGGTGTTGAGTGACCGGTACCAGACGCTTATCGAATCCATTTCGGTGAGATGCCAGGAGGCCATGGAATCAGATCCGGGGCGGTACGAAGCAGCTATATTCCATCCGTTACCGGTGACGAAGTGAACGGAAGCATCACCAATTTGCTTGATCTCATAATCCCAGTCAATGGAGGTGGCCAGCCATTTCCCGTAAGAAGGGCAGGTCTCAGGGTAGGCATACCACAGCGCCGGAGGTTCCGACAAATCCTGAGGCGGTATGGTCTGATAAACCGGATCTTCCCCGGGCACACAAGGTTGCCACAGCACATGACCGTATGATGAATTATCTTCATAATCATATATTTTACACGCAATAAGAAGGGAATCATCATAGAAGAAATCATTGTTAACGGCGTAAATATCAAACGTTGACCTGTTCTCAAAATGATAAGTCGTGGTATGATCAAACACATTGCCGGTGATGGTATCGTAGTCAGAATAATCAGAAAAATAAATGCCCTTCCTGTTCTTAATGAAAATATTGTCGCGTGCCACCAAATGCTCCGTAGCTTTGGAAGAAACAGCCAGGGTATTGCCTTCCATGCTGTTGGAGTCAATCACGTAATCCTTTGACTCCTGATTCTGATAAGGTGGTATCGGTGAGCCTTCCCAAAGCTCAATTCCTGTCGGATTATGGCTGATCTCATTGTGTGTTATCACATTATTAAAACCCCTGTCGATGGCAATGCCTGAATGTTCGTTACCTATCACTTCGTTGCTGTCGACTAAGCTGTTAAAGGAATAACCGAGCCAGAATCCATAATGACTGTAATTACAGATGTTATGTTTAAAGATGTTTCCATCGGCAAACGTTGCTTCAATGGCATTATGGGGTGAAAAGGAACATTCATTATATGCAAAATAATTGTTATTGGGAATTTGAGAATACTGATACTGCCCCAGAAAAATACCATCACCTGAATAGGTGACATCATTGTACTCCACATCATTTTCATTTGAAACGATAAACAGAATGGCGGCACAATCACTGGGATTGGTTTCTCTGTTCACATGCGAGCAATTATTATGATGGATATAACATGTATCGGTGAAATTCAATCTGATGCCAAAGCCGCAGTTCCAGTTCAGTGTATTATGATGAATATGTATGCCGTGGCTATCGTACATGGCAATGCCGTCATTCTCCTGTTGCATGGTATTGTCCAACAGCTCACATTGCCAGCTGTGGTTAAGAAGAACACCGCCGCCGAGGGCACTGCCCACACCGGCCCACACGTCTATGACACCGGTGGTGTCTTTCTTATTGAAAGAAAAGGTGTTGCCCTCAATGGTGATGCCATGTGAACTGTTTATTCTCACGGCATAATAATAATGATCCACCCAATCAAAATTCTTTATGGTGACGTTTTGTGAATTTTCAATGTAAACCATATAACCATTGAAGTTAGTTCCGTGAACTGTCACACTGTCGCCATCCAGGATGATGTTTTCCTTACCGACTATCCTGATGACTCCGTCCTGGGAATCATCACCGAAAGTGTATTCACCTCCGAGTATCTTTATCCAGGAATCACTGGGGATGACCATATTATCGGTCAGTTCCACATAATTCTGACCCCATACGCTAAAGGTTAACAATGCGACGGAGAAGAAAGGAAAAATACGTTTCATGGCCTTAGAATTTTATGTTTCAAAGTGCTTCAGACTAATCATTCCGTTTGGGTCCTCATCCAATAAGAATATCCTGCCACCTATGGATGATGAATCATCTCCTTATCATGACAAACATCGAATTCAAACTGAATGGTCAGATGGCTGATATTAAAACGTTCATGTAACATCTTTTCGATCTGCTTTCTGACAGGTTCCAATTCGCTTAATTTATAATTCTGTTTCAGATCAATGTGGCATTCAAAATGTAATTGCCTGTCATCAAGCGTCCAGGCATGAACATGATGTATGTTGGATACCGTATCGATTTTCTCAATTTCTTTTTTTACTTCCATCAGGTCGAGTCTTTCGGGAGTGGATTGCATTAAGATATCAACCGCCTGCCGGATGATTTTATAGGCTTGCCTGAGTATGAAAATGCCAACCAGTATGGTTAAGGCGGGGTCGATCCAATAGATTTTGAACCGGATGATCACCACGCTGCCAACAATGACGGCCACAGAGGCCAACGAATCACCCAAAAGATGTATATATGCCGATTTAACATTCAGGTTATGCTGTTTATCCTGTCGTAAGAGCAGCACGGCAATCATATTGGCAATGAAACCGGCTGAGGCCACGATCAGCATGACAGGACCCCTGACATGCTGGGGTGCTTCCAGACGTTTCACAGCCTCATAAAACAGGAAAATGATGATCACGATCAATATAACGGCATTAAAAAAAGCTGCCAGGATTTCAATCCGCCTGAACCCGAAAGTACGTTTGAGATCCGGATCACGTTTACCAATCCTGTAAGCCACCAGAGCAATCGCTACGGCAAAAGCGTCGCTGATGTTATGTGCTGCGTCCGAAATCAGTGCAAGGCTGTTTGAGATCACCCCGCCGATAATCTCGCCAATAAAAATGAAAAAATTCAAAATGGTGGCAAGAATCAGGTTTCTCTGTCGAACTTCCGGGAACCGGTCTCGGATAAAATATTCCGGATCTTTGACTGTCATACCTGCCTTTTTCGTAAAATTACTACAGATTCTGACAAGCTCATGATTTTTTTGTTCGCTTCTGTACAAAGTAATGTAAAAATGAACACCAAAAAGCAGCAATCTGAACAATAAAATTGACTTTAAATAACTGATTATCTTATTGTTACTAAGTTTGGCACAAATTTGGCACATCAGGGTGCATATTAATACTCCGCGCCATGAAAACAATGACAATTATTTTAACCCTCGTTTTCGCAGGTCTGATATTTTTTAATGTTTCATACGCCGATAATGATCCTGTTAAGATTGTGTTAAAGGACGAAGCGTATATCGATGATATCCCCTTCAATACTGAAGAAATTGCCAAACAAGCCCTGTTACAGGCTCAACTCAAAGAATTCAAGCTGAAAGATGAGGCTTACATTGACGATATCCCTTTCAACACGGAACAGGTTTGCAGAGAAGCCACCCTTCATAATAACCTGGTTAAATGCGAAGATACGGTATACAAATGTGGCCAATCCTATCGCCGTTAAACTGATTTCAAACGCCACCCCTTATCGTCTCATAATTTCGATTTAGGTTAGTTTGGTTTAAGGACTGCAGCAGCAGTCCTTTTCTTTTTCAAGAATAAAGGCATTTTTCTCATTTTATTCTAACTTTGCACCCTTACTCATCACGGATTAACGTATGAAACAACTATTTCCTATTTTGATTCTCATCAGTTCACTGAATTTCCTTTATGGTCAGGAGTTAAACATGACGGTTATGGATACGGTTCTTCACCGGCAAGTTCTGGTGGGATATGCTACCCGTGAGGCTTTGCAGACAGGTGAATTTGCTCCCTATTATACAAAGGAATACTCTGCTTACAGGCCTGATAGCGTCATCATCCATGAGCTTGACGGATACATTCATCCATATACTTTCACCATAGTCATGGGTACATGGTGTTCCGACAGTCGGGAACAGGTGCCAAGGTTTTATAAAATCCTTGATGAGCTTGTAGTTAAGGATGGCAGAATAACCCTGATTGCCGTCAACCGTTCTAAAAAAGCCGGGCCGGTTGATATTTCAGCGCTGAATATCGAACGTGTGCCGACTTTTATCATTTACAAAGATGGTAAGGAAGACGGGAGGATCATAGAAACGCCTGTTAAAAGTCTGGAAAAGGATCTCTTAGATATCATTCAGAAGTCACAGGAACCGTCGCAGTAAAAGTGAAGGCATCCCATAAGCTCACAGTGATGAAGATATTTGAACACATCGAGGCAGCCCGGTCTCATCTCAGATCCGTCACACGACAGGGATCATCCATTGGTTTTGTGCCGACGATGGGGGCCCTGCATGAGGGCCATTTATCACTTGTCGCCAGAGCGAAAAAAGAAAATGATTACGTGGTGGTCAGCATATTTGTGAACCCCATCCAATTCAATAATCAGCAAGATCTGGTCAATTATCCCAGGGACCCTGAAGAAGACATTAAGAAACTCCGGTCAGTTGGGTGTGATATGCTTTTTATGCCTTCCAGTGATGAGATGTATCCTGATCCTGTGACAACCGTATATGATCTGGGCCATCTGGATAAGGTCATGGAAGGCAGGTATCGTCCGGACCACTTCAATGGGGTCGTCATTGTTGTCAGGAAATTATTCGATATCATTAAACCCGACACAGCTTACTTCGGTGAGAAAGATTTTCAACAGCTGGTCATTATCCGGTACATGACGACACAACTGGACCTTCCGGTAGAGATCATAGCCTGTCCGACAGTCCGTGAGAAGGACGGACTGGCGATGAGCTCACGCAACATGCGTCTGACCACTGAACAGCGCCGGCAGGCCCCGCACATATACCGGGTATTGCAGGAAATCAAAGCCAGGGCCGGGCATGCCACAATTCCTGAATTAAAGACTTACGTGGAGAAACAATTTAAACAAACCGAGTCTATGAAGCTCGAATACTTTGAGATTGCCGATATGCATACCCTGTTACCTGTCAACAGTTGGTCGGAAAGTCAGAACATTATAGCTTGCATAGCTGTTTATGTTGGTGAGATCAGATTAATTGATAATATTATTTTATTTTCATAACTTTGTCATAACATGCAGATTCAGCTTTTAAAATCGAAAATACACCGTGCTACCGTCACAGGTACCGATCTTCATTATCCAGGCAGTATCGCCATTGATGAAGATCTGATGGATGCAGCTCAAATCATTGAGAATGAGAAAGTGGATATATATAATATAAATAATGGCGAGCGTGTTGAGACCTATGTCATTAAAGGCAAGAGGGGTTCCGGCATGGTGTTAATCAATGGTGCTGCCGCGCGTAAAGCCATGACCGGCGATCTTGTGATCATCGTATCTTACGCCACCATGAATACTGAAGAAGCCAAACGATTCACCCCCACTATCATATATCCCGATAATCAGAATAAATTAAAGTGACCCATTGAAACAGGCCCTCATTTCGGTTGGAAAATTCCTTTTTTTCCTCAGCATTGGAATATTTTTCATCTGGTTATTCATGCGAAACCTCACCGTCGCGGATAAAAAAGGAATTATGGAATCCTTTCATCAGGCCGACTATATCTGGATTGTCCTGTCAGTGGTTCTGGGGATTCTCAGTCACATCAGCCGTACCTGGCGCTGGAAGATATTGATGGAACCTCTGGGATATAATCCCAGGTTTATCAACGTTTTCTTTTCAGTCTTTATCGGATATTTCGCCAACCTGGCCCTGCCGCGTCTGGGCGAGATCAGCCGGTGTGGTGTGCTGACCAGGTACGAGAAAATACCTTTTCAGAAATCCTTCGGCACGGTGGTGACCGAACGGGCCCTCGATTTGGTAACTTTCCTCATTCTTTTCTTTCTGAACCTGGCCCTGCAGTTTAAAAAACTGAACAGTTATGTTCACAAGGAAATTTACGGACCTTTGGCCGAAAAATTCAATAATCCGGTGGTTCATCATTACCTTTTGATCATCCTTGCCACCTTTGTGATTCTGCTCATTGCCTTCATGGTGGTTTTCAGGAAAAGACTTTCGCACACTAAAATATATATAAAAATCAGGGAGATATTTCTGGGATTCCTGGAAGGGTTGAAATCGCTGGCGAAGATAAAAAAACCCGGATTGTTCATCTTTCTCTCGATCATTATCTGGCTGCTCTATTTTGTGATGACCTATGTTGTTTTCTGGTGTTTACCCGAAACACGGTCCCTGTCGTTGATTGCCGGATTTGCCGTATTCATTTTTGCCAGCATCGGTATCATCATCATACAGGGGGGGATCGGAATATATCCTGCCATCGTGGCTGAAACTTTGTTGATTTACGGCATATCCAAGACAAAAGGATATGCCATGGGGTGGTTATTATGGACCGGACAAACCCTGATAATCATCGCGGCAGGCTTGGTCTCACTGGCTTTATTACCCGTAATAAACAAAAAAAACAATGACAAAGCTTGAGATTATCACTTTAAAAATGCCGGGGGTAGAGGCTCTGGAACGGCAACTGGCCGTGTGGCGTTTTAAAAAGGAACGGCTGGTATTCACCAACGGCTGCTTTGACATCCTGCACCGCGGACACATTGAATATCTGGCCAGGGCCGCCGATCTGGGTTCGGTTCTGATCGTCGGTCTGAACACCGACGCTTCCGTGCAGCGTCTTAAAGGAATTGGCCGGCCGGTTAATAATGAACACGACAGGGCTTTACTGTTAGCCTCACTGTATTTTATCGATGCAGTCATTTTGTTTGATGAAGACACGCCTTACCGACTCATCCAAAGGGTACAGCCGGATATTCTGGTGAAAGGAGGGGACTATCAGGCGGATGACATCGTCGGTAACGATATTGTGCGGGCCAGAGGTGGTCAGATCATTGTGATCGATCTGTTGCCGGGTTATTCCACAACCTCGCTATACACTAAAATAAAAGAGATGCATGGGTAAGGTCAAGACAGCCTATTTCTGCCAGAACTGTGGTGCCCAGTCGCCCCAGTGGATTGGAAAATGCCCTTCATGTGGTGAATGGAATACATTCGTTGAAGAGGTCATCAAACGGGAGGAGCCCGCAGGAACTATAACCGAAACACCACTGTCACGGCGGCCTGATCATCCTCAATCCATTACGGCCATCACATGGGATGAAACAGACCGCATGAACACCTGTGATCAGGAGTTCAACCGTGTGCTGGGCGGCGGGCTGGTGCCGGGATCACTGGTTTTAATCGGAGGCGAACCGGGCATAGGCAAGTCCACGCTGATGTTACAGGTGGGCCTCAAAATGAAAGACAAGAAGGTGCTCTATATTACAGGCGAGGAAAGCAGCCAGCAAATACGTTCCCGTGCCCAACGTCTTGGCATGGATAACACGGAATGTTATGTGCTTAATGAAACTTCCCTGACAGAGATTTTCAAACATATCGGAGCCGTTGTGCCCGACCTGGTTATCATCGATTCCATACAGACCCTGCATACCGATATCATCGACTCCTCGGCCGGAAGCGTATCACAGATACGCGAGTGCGCACTGGAGCTCCAGCAGTTTGCCAAAGCCAGCGGCCGTCCGGTGATCCTGATAGGCCATGTCAATAAAGAAGGGCTGCTGGCCGGGCCCAAGATACTGGAACACATGGTCGACACGGTTCTTCAGTTTGAAGGCGATCAGAATTACATGTTCCGCATTCTCAGGGCCATTAAGAACCGCTATGGTTCCACATCTGAATTGGGTATTTATGAGATGCACGACGATGGCCTGCGCGAGGTTCACGATCCTTCCGAAATACTGATTTCGCATCGTGATGAGGCTCTCAGCGGCATTGCCATTGCGGCCACCATTGAGGGCGTGAGGCCTATGCTCATTGAGATACAGGCATTGGTGAGCACTGCGGCCTATGGCACGCCACAGCGCGCTACAACAGGCTTCGACCAAAGAAGACTGAACATGCTGCTGGCCGTGTTGGAAAAGAAAAGCGGATTCAGACTTGGTATAAAAGACGTGTTTCTGAATATAGCCGGTGGCATACAGGTCGACGATCCCGCCATCGATCTGGCCGTTATCATCTCTATCCTGTCATCGAACGCTGATAAGCCCGTGGGACAAAAGATATGCTTCGCCGGCGAGATAGGCCTTTCGGGTGAAGTCAGAGCGGTGAACCGCATCGAACTGAGGATATCGGAAGCAGAAAAACTCGGATACAAAAAAATACTTGTATCGAAATATAACCTTAAGGGATTTGATAAGAAGAAATATACGATTGATATCATCCCCTGCAGCCGCATTGAAGATGCTGTCAGGGAGGTTTTCACCTCACAATCCCGTGATCAGGAATAAATAAAAAACAATATCAACGGGATGATAATCCCGGCAATGGTCAGCCACGCTCCCCTGTTGGTGATGCCATTTTTTCCCTTTAGGATAAACAAACCAGTGACGGCCAGGATCATGAGGGCAACGGCATAAATATCCGAAAAGTATTTCCACCATCCGCCCGGATTGTAATGCAGATAATCAACCTGATTAAAAACGGGCCTTCGCCTGATTTTCTCAACGACTCCTTGTCCCGTCAGAAGGTTGATCGTTGCCGATCCCCCGTTAAGGAAAATCTTTATTGTATTACTATCAGGGAAATAGTGCTTTTTATAATTGTTTTCTTCCCCTATCTTGTCAAGAAGTGACGCTATCTGGCGGTCGTTGAGTGAATAGATATCAGCAGGCAGGTCAACTTTAAACTGCTCGGTATGAATAATATAATTGGGATTCCAGTCTTTAACGTGATTCAGTGCCACACCTGACAATCCATAAATGATGGTCATGCCGAAAAAAAAATATCCAAAATCCCTGTGCGTGACCCTATTCCACTTCCGCCATTTGAATGTGATCATGGCTATTTCTTAATTTCTTGGAATTCATTGCATGCCACTGAATAAAAGGAAATATGATCTGTACCGCTTTGAGCTATTCTTTCCCTGTATTGCCTGATCATGGCAAATGGATCTTCGTGGGTACCCTGGTCGGCTTTTTCGCCCAAACCCTTGTGCTGGCCCTGCTGAACATCTTTCTGTTCCTTTGACAATTGCTGGTTGATTTCATCCTCCCATTGTGACAAATAGGCTTCATCCACCATCAGCTCCTCAACGGTACCTTTGACCATCACTTCACTGCCTTCAAGTGCGACATCAAACGACGGGATTTTATCGCCTGTGGTGACTTTCACCCTTAAGTTGGAGTCGCCCTGAACGAGGAACATGCGTTTTCCAGTTTCGCGGCACACATGATCCACTACACCCCGAATGATGATCTCCTTGCTAACATATTGCGGTGCCAAGGAATCAAAATCATATACGGTCAGGATGGTTTGTTCCGGCTGACCGGTTTTCTCGTTGTTAACACGAGCCGTTTTTTGAGTGCACGAAATAGCTAAGACCGCAATGACGATCATTGCAAATGAATTGACGGTTTTAAACATAACATCCTCCCGGTTTAAATTTGGCTGCATAATTACTCATTTTTTACGAAAATCACAAACACCGGCTTTGAAATAAAGACCGGAAGATTGTTGTAACAGATAGATGTAAGTGACACCAGACGGGAATGAAAAAAGTACCTGATATTCATTTATAACGGTAAAATTCTTTTTGATTTGGCGTAAGTCATAATTTACGATTTCAGTAAAAATTCAGCTATTTTAGCACGTCCATAACATCATAAATGGAAAGCAAACGGTCATTATTGAGCAGGTTTCTGGTTTGGCGTCTGAAGCACCTAAGCGACAGGGTTTTGATCACCATCCTGAGCGTGGTTGTGGGTATCATAGGCGGCATGAGTGCCGTGGTCATTAAAAATGGGGTCCGTTACCTGAGTGCTTTTCTGCACCGTTATTTTATACAGGAAGACTACCAGTTTCTTTATCTGATCTTCCCTGCCCTTGGGATCCTGCTGGCCGTGCTCTTTATCAGGTATATCTTAAGGGATCATGTGGGGCATGGTATCCCCAGCGTGTTATATGCCATTTCGAAACAGGACGGCATCATGAAACCACACAACACCTTCTCATCGGTAGTAACGAGTGTTTTAACCGTGGGCTTCGGGGGTTCCGTAGGGCTGGAAGGACCTACACTGGCCACGGGAGCGGCCTGGGGATCAAATATAGCGCGGGTGTTACGGCTGAAATACCGTTATGTCATACTGCTGCTGGGTCTGACCTGCTCAGCTTCTCTCTCGGCTATTTTCAAAGCCCCTATCGCAGCTATCATTTTTTCCGTCGAAGTGTTGTCCATCGACCTGACCCTGTCATCCATCATACCGTTGCTCATAGCCTCGGCAACAGCCGTGCTGGTATCCTATTTCTTCCTTGGCCAGGCCGTATTGTATCCTTTCGAGATCACACACAAATTCGACCTCGTCGATTTCCCCTATTACATCATTCTCGGAGTTATTGCCGGATTGACTTCGATATATTTTACCAAAACTTATATCTTTATCGAACAAAGATTCAAGAGAATTAAAAAATGGCACTATAAAATCATAACAGGAGGGGTCATATTGGGATTACTGATATTTTTCTTCCCGGCTCTGTATGGTGAGGGGTACCAACCCATCAACACAGCCTTGCATAACGATCCCTGGATACTTTTCCAAAACAGCGTGTTCGCGCCTTTCAAGGATAACATATATGTTCTTTTCCTGGTGATGATCCTGGTTATTTTACTTAAAAGCATTGCCACGTCGGTTACCTTTGGATCGGGAGGCATCGGTGGCATCTTTGCCCCAACCCTTTTCACGGGGGTCTTTGCCGGATTGTTTTCAGGGAAGCTCATCAATATACTTCATATCGGAACGGTCCCTGAGGCGAATTTTGCCATGGTCTGCATGGGAGGGCTGATCTCCGGCGTGCTGCTGGCACCCCTCACCGGCATATTTCTCGTGGCAGAACTAACCGGCGGTTACGGACTTTTTATACCGCTGATGATCACCTGCACCCTGTCATACATCACCACAAAACTGGTCATCCCCAATTCTGTGTATACTTATCAGCTGGCTGAGAAGGGTGAACTGGTTACCCTCAACAAGGACAAAACCGTCCTGAAGATGATGAATATTAACAAGCTGCTTGAAACCAATTTCATCACCGTTAAACCCGGTGACACACTTGGCGACCTGGTGAAAGCAGTATCGAATTCAACCAGGAATATTTTCCCTGTCATCGATAAGGATGGCATTTTCTGCGGCATGGTCGTTCTGGATGATATACGGAAAATCATGTTCCGGCCCGAGCTTTATGACACCACTTTTGTTCTGGATCTGATGTTTTACCCTCCTGTTTTTGTCAACATAGAGGATTCGATGGAGGAAGTGGCACAAAAATTCTATCAGTCGGGCCGGTATGTTTTACCTGTTCTGAAAGAAGGCAAATACATAGGCTTCGTTTCGCGAGCCAATGTGTTCTCGGACTACCGCAAGAGACTGCAATATTTCTCCGAAGACTAAGTCGTCACTGTGATCAGTACATTCTGTTATTCCAGGATAAAGATGTTTTTCTTTGTGCACATGTCTTTAAGTATCCTAGGCCACACCGTGACGCTGACTTCGCCGAGGTGAGCCTTTCTGAGGAGATACATCACCGTGCGGGACTGACCTATACCACCGCCAATGCTCAGGGGTATTGCATCATTCATGATGGCCTGATGATATGGCATTTTCAGAAAATCAAGCTGTCCGGTCATTTCAAGTTGCTGCTTCAGGGTTTCCTTGTTGACGCGTATGCCCATGGATGTGAGCTCATGACGGCGTTTGGTGACAGGGTTCCACACGAGGATGTCACCATTGAGACCGTACATGGGCTGACCTGAGTCGGACATGGTGGGTGTCACCCAGTCGTCATAATCGGCTGCCCTCATTTCATGAGGATAGCCATCTTTTAAGGTCCAGCCAATGCCGATGATAAATATGGCAGGATATTCCTGAAGGATAGCCGTTTCACGCTGCTTCCGCGGCAGATCGGGGAATTTGTCGAGGATCTCCTCGGCATGGAGAAAGACCAGTTCTTTTGGCAGATTGGGATATTTAGGGTTCTTCAGTTGCGGGAACATTTCCTGAATGTATTCCTCGGCGCCGGTAATGACTTTCCATATCTTCCTGACCACGGTTTTAAGATAGTCGAGGTTACGATCAGCGGAGGTGATGCGCTTTTCCCAGTCCCATTGGTCCACGTAAGAGCTATGGTCATGATCGAGGAAATAATCCTTCCTGACGGCACGCATATCCGTGCAGATACCCTCATGAACATCACAGTTGAATTGTTTGAGTGCCACTCTCTTCCATTTGGTGGCGGCCTGTACCACCTGGGCATAGACAGGATGCTTGCCGTAATCGTTGGAAATATAAAATTCAACAGGTGTGCGTGATCCGTCACGGTCAAGCAGGTCATTGACACCACTCTCACGGTCGACGATCAAAGGGACTTCAACCATGAACAGATTAAGTTCCCGGCATAAATTTTTCTCTATGTACTGCTTCACCTCATAAATGGCTTTCTGAGTCTCCTTTGGTGTGAGCAGTGACCTGTAGTCGGCCGGCAATATCTTTTCCAGATCGTCATAATTACCTATTCCTGGACCTGCCAGGTCAGCTTTCTTGTTATCCATGTTCATCCTCCTTTATTTTTTAATGGTTTCAGATCGAAACGTTGGTTTGAAGTAATTATTATGCTTTGATTATTAATGACTTTCAAAACGTATTCCCGCAGAATTTCTTCCAAAGGAAAAGGGGGCTGCAAGATAGACCAGATAAAATAATATTCCAAATTAAATATCGTTAAAATACAACGCTCCGGTCCTGCCTTCTTCTCTTATTTTTACCTTTGTTATGACATGAAGGAATCCGTCAAATTTGTCAAACATCATACACGGCTGCGAGCTTTCATCATCCTGTCATCGTGTGGTTTTATCTTCCCACGAGAACTCTTTTCCCAGGAACAGGTTCTTATCAGGCTTATTCAGGCTGATGAGATCAGGTACAACAGAAAGCTGACAGGGGAAGTTCAAATATTATCGGGCCACGTCATCCTTGAACAGGACAGCACCTTTCTTTATTGTGACAGCGCCTACCTGAATGAGAATGAAAACAGGGTGGAAGCTTTCGGTGACATCCGTATCAAAGCCAGCGATACCCTGAACTTATATGGTAACCATCTGGACTATGACGGAACGACCAAGGTTGCCGACATGTTACAGAATGTGCGGCTGGTGGACCACGAGACGACACTCTATACCGATCATCTGATTTATGACCGTTTGAACAGGATATCACAATATATCGGAGGTGGCCGGATCATCAATGAGGATAATGACCTCTGCAGCGATATTGGTTATTATTTTACCGATTCAAAAGAGTTTCTCTTCGAGCAAAATGTTGTCCTGATCAATCCTGATTACACCATGAAAGCCGATAAGCTGAGGTATAACACCGTATCCAGGACGGCCTATTTCCTCAGCCGCACCACCATCAGGAGCAAAGATGCAACCATCTATTGCGAAAATGGATGGTATAACACCACCAACGGCATCTCCCAGTATAATAAAAATGCCTATATCATTCACGGGGAGCAGACCATGACCGGCGACAGCCTCTATTACGACCAAAGGGAGGGTTACGGTAAAGCATTGAATCATATTGTGGTAACCGACACCGTTCAGGATATCATCATCAAGGGTAATTATGCCGAATACTGGCGGAAGGAGGGGCATTCCATCATCACCGACAGTGCCGTGGCCGTGATTATTGCCAACAGCGATTCGCTCTATTTGCATGCCGACACGCTCCAGGCCAACTTCGACACCGCCCAGAATGCCACCGCTCTCGCGGCATTCCACCGCACCAGGTTCTTCAGAAATGACATCCAGGGCATGTGCGACTCACTCTATTATAATTTTAACGATTCGATTATCAATCTTTATTATGAACCTGTTCTGTGGTCGGAGCAAAATCAACTGACGGCCGATTCGATCAGCATCTTCATAAAAAACAAGCAGATCGACCGGATGATCCTATATAATACGTCCCTTATCATTGCAAAGGATGATACCAATAAGTTCAATCAGATACGTGGCATCAACATGATCGGGTATTTTGTCGATAACGATCTGACCAGGATAACGGTGGAATCAAATGCTGAAACCATCTATTATGTGAGAGAGGATGACGGATCGCTGACAGGAATCAACAAGGCCATTGCCGGTAACATGATCATTCTTTTATCAAATAAAAAAATACATCGCATCGCTTATATCGACAAGCCCGTTGAAACCCTCTATCCCCCCAATGATATCAGTCCACAGGATCTTTTACTTAAAGGATTTAAATGGATGGAAAGCAAGCGGCCGTCCAATAAATATGAAATTTTTTTCAGATAGAAGGGGATTGATCGTTATTCAGAGGATTTACCGCGGGATTTTTTAGTTTCTTTATCCTTTTTCCCAAAAATAGAGAAATGAACGTACCGGTTGGGATCCATGCGGATATCTCTCAACAGCATGTCCAGATCCCGAGCAGAAGAGTTCAGATGGACATACAGGCTGTCATCGTTGATCAGCATGCCAAGGGTACCTTCCCCACGGTCAATTTTGGTCAGCACCGTCGAAACATCTTTAAGGGTCTGGTTGGTGTTTTTCAAGGTCTCCGAGACCCGGGCCCGTGCGATGGTATCGCTGATAGCCGAGAAATTATGTATGATCCGTGAAATGTCCTCATTGTTGTTATTCAGGTTATCGGTGATGGAGGTGATGTTGGCAATGATTGTCGCAAAACGTGATTGCTGTGTCTGCACCAGTGTGTCGATCACCTGGGATGTTGTCTCGAGATGGCCGATGGTCTGTTTGATGCTTCTCACGCTGGCAATCAGATCCGCACGCATCTCGGCATTAAAAACATACTGGATCACACCGACAAGGGAATCAATGGAAGAAATAAGGTCTTCGGCCTTTTTTTTGATGGGCAGGACCTGTTTGTTGACCTCTTCCTTCAGGCTTTCCTCAATTTCATTTTTCAACGTATCGCCGCTTTGGGCATATCGTTTTGAGGTGCCCAGGACAATGGCGATGGCTTTATCGCCCATGAGATCTTCCGAGTAAATGCGCGCAATGGAGTTATCAGGGATGAGGAGGTCACTTTTAACGGCTAATTTGACTACGATACGCGCTGAGCTGTCACTGGCGAAATACAGGTCGCTGACCTGACCTATCTTCATCCCATTGACATTGACGGGATTGGCCGTTACCAGTCCATCCACCCTGTCATAAATAGCATAAAAGACGCGTTGCCGGGAAAAGACATTTTTCCCTTTAAGAAAATTCAGTCCCCATATCAGGAAAGCGAGAGTAACAATAAAAACAGCCCCAATTTTTACTTCACGAGAAATTTTCACAACACATCAGCTTATCACTATGTTACAAAAGTAATGTTATTTCCTTATTTTAACGCCATGATCCACCGAAATTCGACTGCCCGAGAGGTATGCGACAACAAAAGCGTCTTTATAACCCTCTTCAACCAGCTTATCTCTCCATGCCATGGCTTGCTCATACGAAGGCGTGCAACCAAGCGTATATTTGTAAAAACCCTCTTCAAGGTGTTCCTGAAGAATAATCCCATCGGAACGGCTGAAGAGCGACAGCGGTTTTTTAACCCTGAAGGCACCTATCTGAACCTGGAACACCGTGTCGTCACCAAGGTTGTCCACTTCATGTCCATTATCTGCAAGGGTTTCAGGCATAACTAATTGTTGTTCCATAGTATCCAACATCATTGTGGCCTGTTCGATTTGTTCCCGTAATGCCTTACGGGCCAGCATGGCTGAATCATATAATTTCATCGCCACCCGGCCGTGCTTATACGAGGATAAGGTGTCGAAAGTTATGACCATGCCTTTGGGAATGGTGACATCCTTGTCGATCATCATTTTGACCATGGCTTTTGAATGACCTGGCAGCAGGCGGTATTCATCTATATAGCCTATTTCCCTGCCGTCCAGAAGAACTTTGTCATTGGGGGCGATGCCCGTCAGGGATTCGGTGGTCAGAAAATAGGGCTGACGCCGGTGCTTGCCAAGGCCGGTTTTAAGAAACACCATGGCCGTCAGAAAGATGATAAGGGCTAATGCTGCGAGAAGCCCCGTTCTGTATTCACGGGCTGTTTTCAATGTCGAAAGGAAGATATGAAACGGTCACTTCGATTGATTCAACAATTTTAAGGCTTCCTCCATACTGATCCTTTGGCCGTTAAGGAAAGCGACGATAAAGACGTCCTTGTATCCTCTGCCGATGAGTTGTTTTTTCAGCGCATCGGCATCGTCGGGATTCTTTTCATCACCTGCCGTATATTTATAGAGTCCGTCGTGATAATATTCCCTGACATCTTTGATGCCCCTGAATTTTTTATAATCCCTGGATTTGGGTTTGGAAAAAGAGGCAAACTGAACCCTGAAACTCAGGTCGTCGTGGGATGCCGGGGTATCGCTTTGCTTAACGAGAGGTTGGGGCAACTGGTTGGCTTTTTCATATTCGTTTTTGAACTCTCTGAAAGCCCTGTAAATGGCGGAGGCGATATAATCCTGTCCCTGATCCGAAAGAAGGAATTGCTCTTCCGGCGGGTTGCTCAGGAAGCCTGTCTCAATGAGGATGCCGGGCATCGTGGTACGGTAAAGGACCAGGAAACCCGCCTGTTTCACTCCCCTGTCAACACGTTTTGCCCTGTCGCGAAACTGATCCTGTATCTTTATGGCCATATCTATGCTCTGTTCCTGAAAAGCATGCTGAAACAACGACAGAGTCACATAATCCTCATCCGAATTGGGATCGAAACCCTCATACATGTCGGCATAATTTTTCTCCTGTAAAATGGCCGAGTTTTCCTTTTTGGCCACTTCCAGATTCTCCTGGGTTTTGTGTAGGCCCATGACATAAGTCTCTGTGCCATAAGGTGATGAAGAACGGTTTGAGTTGCAGTGTATCGAAATAAAAAGGTCGGCCCGGTTATCGTTGGCTATCTGAGCCCGCTTGTAAAGCTCGACAAACATGTCGGAGGTCCTGGTAAAGATCACCTTCACATCGGTCATATTTTGCCGGATATAATTGCCTGTTTTCAGGGCGACAGCCAGTGTGATATCTTTTTCCCTTGAATGTCTGCCCATGGCGCCCGGATCATGACCGCCATGACCGGCATCAATAACGACCGTATTGATGGTCAGCTGACCATACCCTGCAGTCGAAAGAAGTAACACTTGACAGGCTATACCAAAAAATAAAATCAAGCGTTTCACTTAAAACATGGATTTTCATTAGTTTTGAGGAAATAATCCTCATAAAAACCTGTATGCCGACAACGGAGTGGCCCTCTCTATGTTAACTATGGTCAGGAGGGCTTATTGTCATCGGACATAAACAAAATTAAACAGATTGAAGATCGTATTTATTTATATCGCAGCAAATTGTTGACTTTTTTTTTAACAAACCGCCCTGCCGTCATTTCTTTTATGATCACCTCGGTCATAATGATTTGTCTTAGGGCGGCAAGTCAGGATACGGTACAGGTTCTCCAACGCGATACCCTCGGCGTCGTCACCCATACAGTGATCTCAGACACCACCGGCAGTAAAACCGAAAAATACCGCCTTGAGGCCAAGGTGGATTATCAGGCCAACGATTCGATCATATTTGATATACAGGATCAAAAAGCTTTTTTGTATGGCAATGCGGAGATCACCTATGAAAAAACCAACCTTAAGGCAGCATACATTGAAATTGATTTTTCATCCAGCACCCTTTATGCCACTTTTCTGCTCGATTCGTTAAAGAAGGAAATTGGTGCTCCGGTCTTTACCGAAGGCGAACAAAGCTTTACCTCCAGGGAGATGCACTATAACTTCGACACCAAGAAAGGTCTGATTAAAGGGGTCATGACCAAGCAGGGTGAGGGTTATATCCATGGCACCACCGTAAAAAGGTTACCCGATGAGGTCGTCAACATTAAATCGGGCAGCTACACCACCTGCGATCTGCCACATCCTCATTTTGAAATGCGATTCAACAAGGCCAAGATCATCCCGGATAATAAGGTGGTAACGGGTCCGGCATGGATGGTCATCGAAGATGTGCCGATACCTCTGGCCATCCCTTTCGGTCTGTTCCCCATATTCAGGGGCCGCACCTCAGGCATCATCATCCCCACATACGGCGAATCGGCCAACCGTGGCTTTTTTCTTGAAAACGGAGGATATTACTGGGGTATCAGCGATTACTTTGATCTGACACTCAGGGGTGATATTTACACCCGGGGCAGTTGGGCTGTCAAACCCACTGTCAATTATAAGAAACGCTATAAATACGGAGGCTCCGTCAACTTCAGTTATGCCATCAATAAGTTCGGTGATCTGGGGACACCGGAGTTCCGAAAGGACAGGTCATTTGCCATCCGGTGGTCGCATTACCAGGATCCCAAATCCATGCTGAACAGCTCTTTTTCAGCCAACGTCAACATAGTCAGCAATTCATATAACGTTTACAACCCTGTCAGCACCCAGGACTTTCTGACAAATACTTTTCAATCATCCATCTCCTATCAAAAAACGTGGGCGGGTAAGTACCATCTGACAACCAGTCTAAATCACTCGCAGAATATTAATAATCATACCGTCGATCTGACACTCCCCAGTGTGATGTTCACCATTGACCGTTTTTATCCCCTTAGAAGCAGAAACAGGGTAGGCAAAATCAAATGGTACGAAAACATCAGCGTCAGTTATGCCATGACCGCGCAGAACAACATCAGCACCACTGATTCTTTGTTATTTAAGCCCGGAACATTCAATCTTTTTAAAAACGGTATAAGGCATAGCATCCCTGTTTCCAGTTCGGTGAGGGTACTCAAATACTTTAATCTGACCAATTCCTTTAATTATACCGGCCGCTGGTATTCCCAGAAAATTGAAAAATTGTGGGTTAACGATACGATCATAACGGGTCAGGACACCACTTTCGGTCATCAGGTCAATGATACCATTTACGGATTTCAGGCCGTTCACGAATTCAATTTCACCTCCTCGCTGACCACCAAACTATATGGATTGATACAGTTCAAAAAGGGGCCGATCAGGGGCATCAGGCATGTGCTGACCCCTTCGGTGAGCCTGACTCTGAGGCCCGACTTCGGCAGCGAAAAACTGGGTTACTGGAAATATGTGTATACCAACTCCGCCGGAACCGACAGCACCCATTATTCCGTTTATGCCAATTCTCTTTATGGCACCCCTCCTGACGGCCGGTCGGGGAATGTTTTCTTTAACCTGGCGAACAACCTTGAGATCAAGGTCAGATCAAGAAAGGATACCCTGACGGGCACCAAAAAGATCACCCTGATCGACTATTTTGCTATCTCAACCTCCTATGACCTGGCTAAGGATTCGTTGCAGTGGGCTCCCGTTTCAATGACCGGGAGGACGACCCTTTTCAAGGTCTTCGACATCCAGTTTGCGGGGACATGGGATCTTTATGCCATAAATGATTCGACAGGCGCCCGCATCAACACTTTCCAATGGAAGAAAAACCATAAGCTTCTGAGGTTTAACAACACCAGCTGGGATTTCAGTCTTGGCTGGAACATTTCTTCAAAAGCAAAGAAAACTCCGCCACCGCCGGAGCCCACCACTCCCGGGGGGCAGGCTGAGCTGGAACAGATCCTGTCGGAACCCGGTGAATTCATCAACTGGAATAATCCCTGGAACCTGCATGTGTCATATCACCTGCGGCTTTTGCGGCAATATGCCACCACCACGCATAGTGTGCAAAACAGTGTGGTGCAGACGCTCTCTTTCAGCGGCGATGTCAACATCACCCCAAAATGGAAGATAGGATTCATGTCGGGTTATGATTTTGAAAACGGTGGTCTCTCCTATACGTCGGTCAGTTTTTATCGAGATCTGCATTGCTGGGAGATGCGATTTAACTGGATACCCATAGGCATTCAGAAAAGCTGGAACTTCTCCATCAATGCCAAAGCCCCCTTGCTTCAGGAAATGAAGCTGCAGAAGAAGAAAGACTTCAGGGATTACCTGTAACCTGAAAGGTTCCATATGGCATGAATGACCCGTTGCGGGTTACAGGTTACAGCCTGCCTGCCGTCAGGCCGGGTTTCGGGTCAAATCGGTATGTTCGTGCCGATGCCGGCGGCCACTGCTTTATCATAAACCAGTTTGGCCGTGGCGGTGTCCTGTATGGCCAAGCCGTTCGATTTGAAGAGGGTGATCTCCTGATCGCCGGTACGTCCTTTTTTCTTTCCTGTGATGATCTCCCCCAGCTCGGCATAGAAGTGTGATTTGCTGATGACGCCTTCCCTTACGGGTATGATGATATCACCTGCTTCGCCGAAGCAGGCTTCGCGCGAATCACCGATAAATTTGGAGCGGCTGACGATGGTACTGTCCAGCTCACGTGCCGTGGGAGTATGGCTCCCGATACCGTTGATATGGGTGCCGGGTCTGACCTTATGACCGTCGAAAACGGGTGTTGCCGACGATGAGGCGGTGCAGATGATGTCGGCCTGAAGGGCCTCGTCGGGGGAAGACGCTTTGGTGATCTTAAAATCCACAGCAGGGCTGAGGTCAGCGATGAACTTGTCCATGGCTTCTTTGGAGATATCATAAATGACAGCCCTGGATAATTTGCGTGCGACAGCCACGGCCAGCAGTTGCTGCCGGGCCTGCACACCGCTGCCGAAAATGGCGGCAACCTGACCCTTGTCACGCCGTGCCAGGTACTTCGTCGCCACCCCGCTGGCAGCACCCGTGCGCACGGCCGTGAGGTACCCTCCGTCCATGATGCAGAGCACATCACCGCTGTCGGGATCCTGCAAAAGGACCTTGCCGATGACAACCGGAAGATTGAAACGCGCCGGGTTATCCTTGAAGACAGTGACTACCTTGCACGCCAGCGCCTTCATGTTTTTCAGGTAAGCCGGCATGTACAGCGAAACACCGTCGCCAGGCACAATGGTCGTCCGCAGCGGAAGAACGGCTGTCCCGCCGGTGTGCTCGGCAAAAGCCCTTTCCACCACGTCCATGCAATCCTTCATCGTAAGAACTGACATGACATCGTTACGGTTGAGGATGAGTGTCATAATAAACCTCCATTTTAAAAAATGAAATAAAGATGAAATCAGACCAAAAGTAAGCAAAAATCCGTTTGAAGCTTCCACAACCCAACCGATAAAATCAATGTTGCTACTCACCTGCATCCTGACGCCCTGCCATGTTGTAAGAAAATTCTTCTATCTTTGTGCAAAGTCATTTCAATCTATGAAAAAAGCGGTCAATATCTCCGATGCGCCCAAGCCCATAGCACCTTACAGCCAGGCCATCATGGCAGGGGAAACGCTGTATGTGTCAGGGCAGATAGCCATCAACCCTTACACCGGCGAACTGGTCACCGGAAGTGTTCAATCCCAGACAAGGCAGATCATGGAAAATATCAGAGCCATTCTTAAAGAGGTGGATATGGATTTCTCACATGTAGTGAAAGTCTCTATCTTTCTTAGTGACATCCAGATCTACAAAGAGGTCAACGAGGTCTACGCGACCTTTTTCGGCGAGGAACCGCCGGCACGGGAAGCGATGCAGGCCGCCGCACTCCCCATGAACGTCGATGTGGAAATATCGTGTGTGGCGGTTAGAAAATAAAACCGTCCTCAGATGGGAACAGGCAATCAAGACAAAAAAAAGCATATATCTTAACACGGATCTTTATTTATTATGACATCGAAAAAGTACTTGCTTTCAGTTTTATTAGTCGTCACATTGGCTCTGTCACCTGTTTCTGTTCTCCTGGCCAAAGAAGGGATGTGGATTCCCATGCTGCTGGGATTATTGAATGGTTATGACATGCGGAGCATGGGATTGCGGATCAGTGCCGATGACATTTACAGTGTCAATCATTCGAGTCTGAAAGATGCCATCGTCATTTTCGGAGGGGGCTGCACAGGGGTGATCGTCTCGGATGAAGGATTGGTACTGACCAACCACCATTGTGGTTACGGGTCAATACAGCGTCACAGCACGGTGGAGAGGGATTACCTCACCGATGGTTTCTGGGCATCCACCCATGAGGAGGAGTTACCAAATGCCGGTCTCACCTGTACGTTGCTCATCAGAATGGAGGAGGTGACCGGGCAGGCGCTGGTGGGTGTGACGGCCATGATGACAGAAGGGGAGCGTCAGGATGTCATCGCCCGTAACATAGAAAAGATCACCGGCGAGGCCGTTAAAGATACACCGTACAGGGCCGAAGTCAAACCCTTTTATTACGGCAATGAATACTACCTGCTCGTTTATGAGGTATTCAGGGATGTGCGCCTTGTCGGTGCGCCGCCGGCTTCGATAGGTAATTTCGGTGGTGATACCGACAACTGGGTATGGCCCCGGCATACGGGTGATTTTTCCGTGTTCAGGATCTACGCCGGGCAAGACAACCAACCGGCGGAATATTCTGCTGACAATGTCCCCTATAAACCGAAAAATCATATCAGGATATCCCTGCAGGGCTATAAGCCGGGTGATTTCACTTTTATCTTCGGCTTTCCGGGTTTTACCCAGGAATATCTGCCCTCATACGGCATTCAGATGATCGCTCTCACAGAAAACCCTCTGCGCATCGATCTGCGGACCAGGGCTCTCAATATCATCCTTCATGGCATGGAACAAAGTGAAACGGTCAGGTTGCAATATGCTTCCAAACACGTGGGCATTGCCAATGCATGGAAAAAGTGGATGGGTGAGACCAGGGGCATTCAGCTCTTTCATGTGGTGGATAAAAAAAGAGATTTCGAATCCCGTTTTCAACAGTGGGCCGATGCGGATCCAGTCAGGAAAGCAACTTACGGCACCCTGCTGCCCGCATTTCGTGAGGTATACCGGGAGCTGACACCTTTCAGGCTGGCGCAGGATTATTACTCCGAAGCCGCCATGCGCATCGAGGCAGTACGTTTTGCCTATGGTTTCAGGAATCTGGGTCGGTTTTGCGAGACCGACAATCCCGATCAGACACTGATAGCAGGTGAAGTGGAAAGGCTGAAACATACCTCCGAATCTTTCTTTAAAAATTACAATGCCACCATCGACAAGGAGCTTTTCATCACCCTGTTAACAGCCTATATCAACGGATCGGGTGACGGGCTGCAGCCGGAAATCCTTAAGATGATACAATCCAGGTATAAGGGTGATCTTCACCGCTATGCGGATGAGGTTTACAGACGTTCCATGTTCGTCTCACCCGACAAATGCTTATCTTTCCTTGCCCGCTTCCGGTCGTCCGATGCCAGGAAGATCAGGAAGGATCCGGCATATCACCTGGCTGGGGAACTCGGTCTTTATTACCAAAACGCCATACTGCCTCAAACCAACAAAGGGTATGTCACCCTCGACAGCCTGATGAGAATCTATATGCAGGGTCAAATGGAAATGGAGACCGGCAGACCATTCTATCCCGATGCCAACGGCACCATGCGTGTGACCTACGGACAAATTAAAGGCTATGATCCCCGCGACGCCGTGCAATATAATTTTTTTACGACATTGAAAGGCGTCATGGAAAAGGAGGATACAACCGTTTACGATTATGCTGTCAACAACCGTTTAAAGGAATTATTCACCCACCACGATTACGGTCGTTACGCCGATACAGATGGCACTCTGCATGTTTGTTTCACCGCTTCCAACCACACCACCGGGGGTAATTCGGGCAGCCCTGTTTTCAATGCCGACGGCTATCTCATCGGCATCAACTTCGACCGCAACTGGGAAGGCACCATGAGTGACCTGATGTATGACCCCGGCCTCTGCCGTAACATCAGCCTCGACATAAGATACTGCCTCTTCGTCATCGATAAGGTCGCTGAGGCAGGGCATCTGATCGACGAAATGGATATAGTGGAATAAAAGGACAGGTCATGAAAAATTATAGATTTTAACATGGTCTCAGGTAATTTTATCGTAAGATATATGTACTTTTAAACTTTCTTACTTCATTTAATTCAATGCCCTATGTCACACTGGCTCGACGAAGAAATTAACCGGTTGAAAGAAAAGGAGCTTAACCTTGATCAGGAGAAGATCCGTTCCAATTATGTTACTTATCATCAAACCATCGACAATTTTTTCAATGCACTGATCAAGTCATCCGATGATCTGCACAAGGTCATGGGATCCGACTACAAGTTCACCCACCGGACCCATTCCGTGGCAGGTATATCCGGATTTGAGCTGGTCGAGATCTCGGCTGTCAATTTTTCACAGAAACCCGCTTTTCTAAGGCGGTTACGGTTTATCCTGTCAGATCAGACCGGCAAGGTCCATATCACATTATTCAGAGGCAAGCACAATGAGCCTGATGAACCCTGGAAATTTCATGATCAACAGGATTTTCATTTTGATATTGCCAGGCTGGATGACAAGATCAGGTATGAAATGATTGACTGGTTTGCCTGGAAGACATATAGTCCGAGAGGGTTAATCACATCATCCTAACCGGTGATATCTGCCAGGGCTTCATTGACAGAGGAATATCGGAACACAAATCCCGCCTTCAATATGACCTCCGGATAGGCACTTTTGCATCAGATAAATCCGGAAGCCCCTGCAATAAGTATTTTCATATAACAGAGATTGGTACAAAGATAGAATAAAACCAACAGGGCACGCCAAACCTCCTCCCCCTGATATATCCCGATGTCATCAAACCCGTCAGTTATTAACTTAATCAGCAAATAAATTGTAATTTCGCATACCGGTCTGATTCAAGAGAAAGACCGGAAGCCTGGCTTGTTATCATGGATCAAAATCAGAATGCAGAGGAAAAGAAGCTTTTCGGGGATTTTCTGCCGGTGACAAGAAAACAGTGGGACGAAGCGATCCGGAGCGATCTGAAAGGGCAGGATTATGACAGCCGTCTCATCTGGAAAACCGGCGAAGGCTTTGAGGTAAAACCATTTTATCTCGCCGCCGATCTGGAAGGGATGACCCATATGAACACCTTTCCCGATGATTTTCCATTTGTCAGGGGACATAAAACGGAAAATAACGAATGGTTTATCAGGGAATCTGTAGAGGTTGACGATCCGGGTGAAGCCAATCTGGAAGCCGAATCCCTCATCGGTAAAGGAGCCACATCGGTCAATTTTATTTTGAACGAACACCAACGGTACGTTGACCGTGATATAGACCGACTCCTCAGTGGTCTCCTGACAGGAAAAATTGAATTGGTTTTTACCGGTGGCGAAGAAGCTGCCGCCATCCTACCTCTTGTCATAAGAAAAATTAAAAGGGACTCTCCTCCTGACAAGATCGTACCGGTTTCCATTCATTTTGATCCCTTAGGGCATCTGGTGGTAAACGGTAACTTCTATCATTCTGCGGGGGCCGATTTTGACCGCTGCAAGGATCTGATCGAGAATGCCGGGGTTGTACCTCATTTCAGGGTGATTACCGTTGGCGGTCATCATTTCCATCATGCAGGTTCTTCACTTGTTGAGGAGCTGGCCTTCAGCCTGTCGGCCGGTGTGGAGTATCTGCATCAGCTGACCGGCAGGGGCCTCAAGCCTGGCGTGGTGGCCGCAGCCATAACATTTAACTTCGCCGTCGGCTCCAACTATTTCTTTGAGATCGCCCGGATGCGAGCCGCCAGGATGTTATGGGCCTCCATTGTCAGAGCTTATGGTCACGGTGCTGACAAGAGTGCCGCCATGCGTATCCATGCCACCACCTCCATGTGGAACATGACCCTTTATGATCCTTATGTTAACGTATTACGTTCCGCCACCGAGGCCATGTCAGCCGTTCTGGGCGGTGCAGATTCCCTGACCATCTTACCTTTCGACCATGTCAGCGGACATCCTGACGACCTCTCCCGGCGCATGGCACTGAACCAGCACCTCCTGCTGAAGGAGGAGGCCTCTCTCCACAGGGTGGTGGATCCGGCTGCCGGCTCCTATTATCTTGAAAATCTGACCCATTCGATAGCCCTGGCAGCCTGGGAACTTTTTCTGTCCGTTGAAAAGCAAGGTGGTTTTCTTAACGCTTTCCGGGACGGCTATATCCAGGCACGCATTAATGCAACGGCCTCGGCACGCGACATGGCCATTGCCCAAAGAAAGAAGATCCTTCTGGGGACTAATCAATACCCGGATTTCACAGGAAATGATACGCACGAGCCTGCTCCCGACGACCTGGCCACGGAAGAACCCCTTGCCGGCGCCACCTTTGCCGCGCCTCTTCGTCTGTATCGTGGTGCCGCCGCCTTCGAACGGCTCAGGCTCAGAACCGACAGGTATGCTGCCATACACCACCGCCCGGCCGTCTTTATGCTCACCTATGGTAACATGGCCATGCGACTGGCACGAAGTCAGTTTGCAGGAAATTTCTTCGGATGTGCCGGATTCACCATCATCAACCATACGGGCTTTAAGAATATCCATGACGGCATTGAAGCCGGCCTTCGTTCTCACGCTGAAATAATCGTCCTGTGCAGTTCCGATGCCGAATATCAGGATACCGTACCCGAGATTTTCAACTCGCTTAAGAATGATAAAATTGTCGTGCTGGCGGGTTATCCTGCCGATCAGGTGGAATATTTCAAGTCCCTCGGCATGGCACATTTCATTCATGTACGCTCGGATATTCTTCAAACCCTTGAGGCGTTTCAAAAGGAGTTGCATATTCTGCCATAAGATGGAGACCATGAAACCTGATTTCACTAAAATAGATCCTGTATCATTTCCCGGAGAATATTTACGGGGCAGGGAGTGGTGTGAGCAGAACGGCATCGTGGCAGGCTGGTCCACGCCTGAACAGATCCCCATAAAAAGCGTCTATACGGCTGATGACCTGGCGGGTATGGAGCATCTGCATTATGCTGCCGGTATCCCTCCATTTTTACGAGGTCCTTATGCCACCATGTACGTCATGCGTCCCTGGACCATCAGGCAATATGCCGGTTTTTCCACGGCCGAGGAATCGAATGCTTTCTACCGCCGTAATCTGGCCTCGGGACAGAAAGGTCTGTCGGTAGCTTTTGATCTGGCCACACACAGGGGTTACGACTCCGATCACCCGCGTGTGGTGGGCGATGTGGGCAAAGCCGGGGTGGCCGTTGACTCAATCCTGGATATGAAGATCCTCTTCGACCAGATACCCCTTGATAAAATGTCAGTGTCGATGACCATGAACGGAGCCGTGCTGCCGGTACTGGCCTTCTATATCGTGGCGGCACTGGAACAGGGCGTCAGATATGACCAGATGAGCGGCACCATTCAAAACGATATCCTGAAAGAGTTTATGGTGCGCAATACTTACATCTATCCGCCGCAACCCTCCATGCGGATCATTGCCGACATTTTCAAATTCATCTCCGGTCACATGCCCAAATTCAATTCCATCAGTGTCAGCGGTTATCACATGGAGGAAGCCGGTGCTCCCTCCGATCTCGAGCTGGCTTATACGCTGGCCGACGGTCTTGAGTATCTGAGAACGGGCATCCGGGCAGGACTGGATATCGATGATTTTGCGCCTCGGATATCCTTTTTCTGGGGTATCGGCATGAACCATTTCATGGAGATAGCCAAGATGCGTGCGGCACGGATGTTATGGGCCAGGATAGTGAAACAGTTCAACCCAAAGAATCCACGGTCGATGGCGTTGCGCACGCATTGCCAGACCTCGGGATGGAGCCTGACCGAGCAGGATCCTTTCAATAACGTCACCCGCACCTGCGTTGAAGCTCTGGCGGCCGTCCTGGGACATACACAGTCCCTGCACACCAACGCGTTGGACGAAGCCATCGCCCTGCCCACCGATTTCTCGGCACGCATAGCACGCAACACACAGATATACCTGCAGGAAGAGACCGCCATTTGCAAAACCGTCGATCCCTGGGCCGGCTCCTATTATCTGGAATACCTCACCCATAGCATTGCACACAGAGCCTGGCAACTGATCATGGAAATCGAAGATCTCGGAGGCATGGCCAAGGCCATCGAAACAGGCTTCCCCAAAATGAAGATAGAAGAAGCTGCCGCCCGCAAACAGGCTCGCATTGACTCAAGGCAGGACATCATTGTAGGGGTTAACAAGTACAAAACCGGCAATGAAAAACCCATCGAATTCCTTGAAATTGACAATACGGCTGTTCGTGAGTTGCAGATAAAAAGGCTTCAAAAACTGAAAAGCGAACGCCATGCCGCCGAGGTCGAGAGTGCTTTGGAAGCGATCACGCAGGCCTGCGCCTCCGGCGAAGATAATCTCCTGGCCTTAAGCATAGAGGCAGCAAAAAAAAGAGCTACCCTCGGTGAGATATCCTATGCCTGTGAAAAAGTCTTCGGCAGGTATAAAGCTGTGACACGCTCCGTCGCAGGTGTTTATTCCTCAGAAGTGGGCGGGCAAGAACCTTTCAGGCATGCCTGTGAGCTGGCTGATCAGTTTGCCGCCATGGAAGGACGCCGGCCCCGAATTATGATCGCCAAGGTAGGACAGGACGGCCATGACAGAGGCTCCAAGGTGGTGGCATCAGGATTTGCCGACATCGGCTTCGATGTCGATATCGGTCCCTTGTTCCAGACTCCTGAAGAAGCAGCGCGTCAAGCCGTGGAGAACGACGTCCATATCCTGGGTATCTCCAGTCTGGCCGCCGGACATAAAACCCTTGTCCCCAAAGCCATTGAGGAACTTAAAAAACTGGGCCGCGAGGATATCATGGTCATCGTGGGCGGTGTCATACCACCACAGGATTATGATTTTTTATATCACCACGGCGTGATGGCTATCTTCGGACCCGGAACAGTGATCACCGACAGCGGCACCAGATTGCTGGAGATACTGATTGATGCCAAAACGGAAAAAGCGGAATGATATAAGATCAACGATATCTGATATTTGATATATGATTTTTTACGGAAGAAATATTATAGCGGTTATTTTAAGCCTGCTGGCAGGTGCCGCGATGGCGCAGAGTCCTGAATGGAGGACCTATTATGAAAAATCAGGTTATCAGGAGACACCCCGTTATGATGAGACCGTCCGGTATTGCCAGCAGCTGGCTGCGGGCTCTCCCTGGATAGAATACACCACCTTTGGTGTCAGCCCTCAGGGCAGGACCCTGCCACTGCTGATTGCCGACGAGAACGGTAACTTTGAACCGCAGGCTGTCAGGGCTTCGGGCCACGTGGTACTGCTCGTACAGGCCTGCATCCACCCGGGGGAATGCGACGGTAAAGATGCCGGCCTGATGTTCTTCAGAGATATTGCCATATATAAAACGCTCACGGGATTATTAGATCATGTCACCATTCTGTTCATACCCATTTTTAATGTGGACGGTCATGAACGTTTTGGTCCGTACAACAGAATCAACCAGAACGGACCCAGGGAAATGGGCTGGCGAACGACGGCACAAAACCTCAACCTGAACAGGGATTATCTTAAGGCCGACGCTCCGGAAATGAAAGACTGGCTGGCACTGTTCCAGAAATGGTTGCCGGATTTCTTTGTCGACATCCACGTCACCGACGGTGCCGATTATCAGTATGTGGTGACATACAGTGTGGAGACCGCCGGAAACATGGATACCGCTCTCACAAAATGGATGAAGGATTATTTCGTCCCCCTCTTCCGGAAGCGACTGGATAAAAGCGGCTATCCGGCGTTTCCCTATGTCTCCTTCAGGAAATGGTATGATCCCCGCAGCGGTCTTATCAACCGTGCCGCCAGCCCCCGTTTCTCCCAGGGTTATACGGCCGTGCAAAACCGTATCGGCATTTTGATTGAAAACCACATGCTGAAGGATTACAGGACGCGCGTGACCGGGACCTATGTGGCATTGAAGACCATATGTGAGATATTGAACAATCAATACAAGGATATCCTGAAGATGAATCTCGCTGCCGATGAAACTGCCGCCTCACCGGCTTTCAGGCAGAACCCTTTTACACTGGATTATAAAACTACCGGCGATAGTGTGATGGTCGACTTCAAAGGGATGGACTATGAAGTGGTGAAGAGTGATCTGACCGGCGGCGACTTGTTCAGATACAGCAAGACCCCGAAAATGTTCAAGCTGCCCTATTTTAATGTTCAGGAACCTTCCGTCACCGTGACCCTCCCCGAAGGGTATATCATACCGGCCGAATGGAACAGTGTGATTGATCGCCTGGCCGAGCATGGCATCATATACCAGACCCTGAAGACTCCTGTCAAGCTGAAGGTCCAGACTTATAAATTCAGCGATCCGCAATGGAACTGCACATCCTTTGAAGGGCGTCAAACGATGAAAGCAAAAACAGATACCATCGAAGAAGAAGAGGAATTTCCTGCCGGTTCAGTGGTCATCGACATGAACCAGCGTGCTTCAAGGGTCATAGCCCATATCCTCGAACCTTCAGGTCCCGACTCCTATTTGTACTGGGGATTCTTCAACACTATCTTTGAGCAGAAAGAATATGCCGAGACTTATGTGATGGAAGCCTTGGCGCAACGGATGGTTGAAGAAGATCCGGCCCTGAAGGCTGAGTTTGAACAGAAAAAAACTTCCAATCCCGACTTTGCCAAGAGCCAATGGGCCATACTCAACTGGTTTTACAGCAAAACACCCTATTGGGACCGGAAACTGGATGTATACCCTGTAGGCCGCGTTATGTCACGGTCAGTCCTGGATAAAATCATAAGATAAACAGCCGCTCTCATGAGCAGAGAGTGGCGGTTGAAGATAAAAAGATTTGGGGAATAAATCCTTAAATGCTTTTTTTGGCGAGGTAAAAATCCACCATCTCATACCCGCTTTTTTCACGTTCTTCCATTTCGGCGACGGTTTTAGGCGGGGGTACGATCACTTTATCGCCCGGTTTCCAGTTCACAGGCAGCGCCACATTGTATTTGTCGGCGGTTTGTAGTGCATCCAGCACACGCAGTATCTCGTCCATGTTCCTGCCGACATTCAGCGGATAGTACATGATCAATCTGATCTTGCCGTTGGGATCAATGTAAAATACCGCCCTGACGGCTGACGTTTCGCTTTCGTTGGGTTGCAGCATCCCGTATAACTTGGCCACCTTCATATCGATATCGGCGATAATGGGAAAATTCATCAAAATGCCCATGTTTTTCTTTACGTTATTCACCCAGGCCACGTGCGAATGAATGCTGTCGATACTCAGACCCATCAGTTTGGTGTTTCTGGATGTGAATTCATTCTCACGCTGGGCAAAAGTGGACAACTCGGTAGTGCAAACAGGCGTGAAATCGGCCGGGTGCGAAAACAAAATGACCCAGCTGCCTCGGTTAAATTCGGAGAATTGAATAGGCCCTTTGCTGGTCATGGCATTAAAATCCGGCGCCATATCACCGATACGGGGCATTGAATAGGATGTGTTTTCTTCCATAATTTTAAGGTTATTAGTTATTAAATAGGTTTGACTGCATTTTATAACAAATAAACTTTCAATAATGTTCATCCCCGGCATAACACCTTTAAACAGCCCGATCTGCGCATATTCCCAGCGACGAAATCAACAATCAAATATCAGATATCGTTAATCTGATATCAATGATCTCCGGCCTGTTCCCCACCCTCAGGGGGCCCCACGTTCCGGCGCCGCAGGATACATAATAATGGGTGTTGCCGCGTTTTTCATACCCTCAGAGCAATTCATACAGGGCCTTTGTCACGTAGGTCAGCGGCCATATCTGGCCGTGATGGGTATCCCTGAGAAGGAAAGATCGACGCCGTTTCTCTCAGCCAGGTATAAATCAAAAGGCTGATGGTCGAGATACTAAATAATTTGGGAAGTTGCCGGATTCTGTCGGTCAGGGCTAAAAAGTAAGCCCAATCTCTTTCAAATATTTCTATTACCTTTGCGGCATAATATTAACTCATCCATGAGTGAACAGGTCCGACACGACTGCGGAATCGCCCTGATCCATTTGTTGAAACCTCTTGAATTTTACCTGGCAAAATACGGAACTTCATTTTATGGCCTCAACATGTTGCATTTGTTGATGGAAAAACAACGCAACAGGGGTCAGGATGGTGCCGGTATAGCCTGTGTGAAACTGAATATGATGCCGGGCAATAAGTACATCGAACGGATCCGTTCGAACGCCGATTCTGCCGTTGATGATATCTTCAAAAAAATTTTCGATGCCTTAGGTGACATTGCAGAGCGCACACCCGAGCGTCTCAGGGATATCAACTGGTTGAAATACAATATTGAATTCACCGGTGAAGTCTTTCTAGGCCATCTCCGTTATGGCACCTATGGCGCTCACACCATAAAAAACCTTCATCCCGTTCAGCGCTATAACAACTGGATGACGCGAAACCTTGTGCTGGCCGGTAACTTCAACCTGACCAATGTGGATGAACTGTTCAATAAGCTCATCAGCTATGGTCAGTATCCCATCGAGACCTCCGACACCATCACGATACTCGAAAATATCGGTCATTTCCTTGATGAAGAGAATGAGCGTCTGTACAGGAGATTTAAAAAAGAGGGCTACAGCAAAAAGGAAAGTACGGAACAGATAGCCGAGCACCTCGACATACAGAAAATACTGAGAAATGCTTCCGTATCCTGGGACGGTGGTTATGTCATCGCCGGCATGTTTGGCCATGGTGACTCCTTTGTGCTGAGGGATCCTTCAGGCATCAGACCGGCTTTTTATTACCACGACGAGGAAGTGGTGGTGGCCACGTCGGAGCGTCCTGCCATACAGACCGCTTTCAATGTCCCCTTTGAAAAAATTATCGAGATCAAACCCGGCCATGCCCTGATCATTAAAAAAAATGGAGATATCGGTCAATACGAATGCAAACGCCCCACGAAAAAGTTATCCTGCTCCTTCGAAAGGATTTATTTTTCAAGGGGTACGGATATCGATATTTACCGGGAAAGGAAAAAACTGGGTAAAGCCCTTTGTCCTTCGATCCTGAAAGCCATTGATTATGATCTGGAGAACACCGTATTTTCCTATATACCCAATACCGCCATTGATGCCTTTCTTGGATTGATTGAGGAGCTTACACTGTTTTGCAACCGCATCAAAAAAGAACAGATCCTGCACCTGGATGGTGCCATGACGGATGAGGAGCTGGACCGTATCCTCAGATTTGGTCCGCGCATCGAGAAGGTGGCCGTAAAGGATATCAAATTACGGACATTCATTGCCCAGGATCAGCGCAGGGATGACCTGGTGACTCATATTTATGACATCACTTACGGAACCGTCCGTAAAAACATCGATAACCTGGTGGTCATCGATGATTCCATTGTCCGGGGCACCACCCTGAAACAAAGCATCATACGTATCCTCGACCGTCTGGGCCCGAAGAAAATCATAGTGGCTTCCTCGGCACCTCAGATACGCTATCCCGACTGCTACGGCATCGATATGGCCAAGATCAGCGATTTCATCGCTTTTAATGCCGCCATTGAACTTCTGAAGGAAAACCAGATGACCAGCATCATCAATACGGTATATAAAAAATCGAAGGCGCAGGAGAAGTGGCCCAAGGAAAAAATCATCAATTATGTCAAAGAGATCTACCAACCTTTCACCAATGAACAGATCGCAGGGAAAATATCACAGATGTTGACCACACCTGGGCTGAATGCGGCGATACAGATCATCTACCAGACCATTGAGGACCTGCATGAGTCGTGTCCCAATCATCTTGGTGACTGGTATTTTACCGGTGATTATCCTACTCCCGGGGGCAACAAGGTGGTGAATACGGCCTTTATCAATTACATCGAAGGACGTAATGTCCGTGCCTATTAATGCAGGCGGCAGGCCTTAGAAATGACTGAACGCCTGGGCGATGCGGCCGGCGAGGGCGGTAAATTCCTCTTCCGATAATTGCAGGGGCGGGCGTTTAAAATCCATGTCATCCATGGAATTCAGGGGTATCAAATGGATGTGTGCATGGGGAATCTCCAGCCCCACCATGGCCATTCCTATTCTTTTGCACTCGACGGACTTTTCAATGGCGCGGCCCAGTTTCCTGCAAAACTGAAACAGACGAACATAAAGCTTGTCGTCGAGGTCAAAAACATAATCCACCTCCTTTTTGGTCACCACAAGGGTATGACCTGTCGATAACGGATGGATATCAAGGAAGGCAAAAAAATGATCATCCTCGGCCACTTTATAGGCGGGGATTTCGCCCTTTATGATCTTTGAAAAAATCGTTGCCATAAGTGTTCGTTTAAAGGTTTATCTTGGATTCAGGGCAGGTCATCGTGTGATCTCCATGATCTCGAGAAGTATCTTGCCTGCCGGAACCTCAATCTCCACGACCTCGCCGACCGACTTTCCCAACAATCCCTTGGCGATGGGAGAATTGACTGAGATTTTATATTGCTTCACATCCGCTTCATTTTCCGGGACAAGCGTATAGGTGAACATGGAATTATTCTTCAGGTTCTTCAGTTTGATGGTGGAAAGAATAAGGACCTTTGAGTCATCCATCTTCGATTCATCGATGACGCGGGCATTCAGGATATCATCTTTCAGTTTGGCTATTTTCATCTCCAGCATTTCCTGTGCATTTTTTGCCGCATCGTATTCGGCGTTTTCACTCAGATCACCTTTATCTCTGGCTTCAGCGATAAGCTTTGAAATATAAGGTCTTTCAACAGATACCATATGATCCATCTCATCCCTTAATTTCTGCAAGCCTTCCTGTGTATAATACTTTATTCCAGCCATTTTTAATCAGGTAAGATTTATTACAAAGATAAGAAACAAAAAGACCCTTGACAGGGTCTTTTTAAATATTCGGAAAACATTACCCGATAGCAGGTATGCTTTTTTTAAAAGTTGATACGTGCCCCGATGCGGTGTATACCTTCAAAAGGATCGGTGGCGGTAAAGGAATAGTCAACCGCGAAGCTGGAGCCTTTTTCTTTATTGAAGGGTATCTGAACGGTGATGCCGCCGCTGGGTCCCGTCAGCCACGTCGTCCTATCGGGAGGATCTTTGGTGATGCCCTCTTCATAAGTGTATGCTCCCCGCAGCATCAGATACGATTTGAGTGAGAACTCCAATCCCAGCATCACCTGGTCTTTGGTAAAAGCATTCGATGAGAAGTTACCGGCAAATGTCAACCTGTAATCGCCTGCAAAATTGATATCGTAAGCGGCTCCGATATTGAGCTGTGACGGCAGCTGATAGCTGGCAGCCCTTTGTTCGAGAGTGAACTGGCTCTGTTGGCCCGACAGGAGTGTCCGGAAGGACAATCCGTCACCGGAGAATTTCATTGTGGGACCCCAGTTCCTCAGTGTAATCCCAAAGTGCACATTATCCGTTTCACCTGTCACATATTGTATACCCGCATCCAGGGCGATGCCCTGTGCCGACATATCAGGAATACTTTCCGATATCAGCTTGACCTGTATTCCGCCGTAAATACTGTTCGAGAACACTCGGGCATAGGAAAACGAAATGTTCAGCAAACTGGGTGAGAAGGTTCCTATACCGCCCTCGGGCAGGTCGGTGGTTGTCACCGGGATATCACCAAATGACATGGAGGTGACTGCCAAACCTATTACACCCGATTCACCGACTTTTTGGTTTACTCCGAAGGCGAACATGCCCACATCGGCTCCCTTCAGATAGGTCGTATGGTTAAAAACGATCTCGGTGCGCCTGGTGAATGCCGAGCCGGCAATGTTGATGAACATGGCTTCCACACCGGTGACATTAGCTGTATTAACGTTGCCCCATCCCGAACTCCGTGCCCACGGATTGATCAACAGTTCAGATGCACCTGCCTCTCCGGACCGGTCTTTGTTGCCGGCATTTAACGTGAAACCGGTCAACGTTAACAATCCTATCAACAGTATGACAACAGGGTATTTAACAGAACTTTTCATTGTACGCAGGATTAAATATTTTTTTTGATTTTGATTTATCCTTTTTCATGATATCAGAAAGCGGTGAAGTCGGGTTTCCTCAGCGAGGCAAACCATTTGATCACCCTTTCGCCAATGCCATCAGCCTTGACATAGATCAGATAAATGCCTCCGGCGATGGGTATCCCTGCACTGTTCTTCAGATCCCAATCGATGGAGGTGACCGGGTCATCCTTGGTAAAGTGCCTTACCAGCGTACCGCTCATATTATATATAGATATCGAGCACTTCTGCGGTAAATTGACAATCTTGATCCGGTTATCGAGCTGGCTGGTTTCATATGATGCATAACCATAATAAGGATTAGGCACCACATTGATCAGGTCAAGTTCGCTTTTAGCCTTCTCAACATTATTGGTTGTTGTGGCCAAGCCTTCGGTGCTGAATGAATAGGCGGGATTGAAATGATTGTATTTGATCGCATCTGGGAGTGGGTAGCGACTCGAATCAGGCATCCATATGGTATCTTTCAGGGGTGTGGAGAAATAGCTATAATAGGGTTTGGCCACCCATATCCTGATGGTCACGTCGTTCGACAGCCAGGGTTGCCCTTCAATAGCCAACGGTATATTAACCCACATACAGCTTGAGTAGATAACGTCCCTTTTATTCAATGTCGTAATTGGTATTTGCTCGCGCAGTTGCCGGCCGGCGTCATAAGCCGGCATATCATAGGTACGGCCGAAAGCCGTCGTATCGCCCGCATATTTGTTCACCGTGTGAGCAAAAATGTATACATAATGCTTACCCCCGAAAATGGCTATCGGATTTGTCGGGTCGGTCAGGTCATATAACCGTGAGGTGGGATTCCACAACATATCGCGACCATTGTCACCGACGAGCCATGAATCCTCGCTGAAGGCAATATTCAGCCGTTCACCTGTCTCAAGGCTGATGGCATAACCCGGGAACCAACCCATGCCTGTGGGATTGATATAAGCGGGATCATCGGGATTGTTGCTGGCTTCACTGCCTACCGGCGCGGGGTTGCCATCCTTATCGACGGATTGCCCGGCCCTGATATTGAACTGTCCGACATGGCCTTCCGACAGGGTGGGATCGGGACACATTTCAATGACCGGTGAACGGGTCCATTTGGTTTTATCCGATGTGATGACAATCTGGACACTGGCCAGATCGGACATTCTCATGAACAGCTTTGACCGGTGATTGTTGGCGCCATAGACCGGTCCTGCCGTATTCTGCGCATTATCGGCACACAGGTTGTAAGGAGCCCAGGTGCCGTTGAGGATCGTTTCGAAATTGCCATCCGGGTCATAAGCCTGCCCCGTCGGGGTGCCGCTGCCACCTATCGACAAATTCCAGTCATTATATGCCGAGTTATCCGGGTCGGTAAAATTGCCCGAACGGATCCAGTTTGAAGCATCGGGATTATCATCATCAGATACGCCGCCCAGCCAGCGCTGCGAACTGTCAGCATAACTGATGGTAGCTTCCAGCAAACCATTGTTGGTTTCCAGCGGATAATAAACGGATGTGGTGGTGGTGCCGCTGGTCGTTTCACCTATTTTATAAGTGCCCGGAAAATAAACCTGCTTGATGGTAACGGAAAGTCCCAGGTCGAGGAAGAGCTGTTCATTGGTATAAGTGATGATCGTATCGGAGGGATAGACTTTTCCTGTTGACTGATCGATCAATTTCCAGGTGGTTTTCCATTTACTTGCGGTATCACCGGCCAGACTGGGATCGCCGCTGATGTGATAAAACTTCTGAAGTTTAAGTGAATCAAACAACAGAGTATATGTGCTGCTTTTAACATTCAGGGGATCGACCACGCGGACCTGGACAGGACCTGATCCGGCCTCATATTCCGGATTATAGTCAATTGGATAGTCCGATGTCCCGTAAATGTTGGGGCTCAAGGTATCGGTCACGTCGAGAGGTGGTTGTCCGAGTATCTTGTCGATGCTTGCCTGGGTCATGATCAGCTCATTGCCGCCGTTACCCTGACCGGCCAGTCGTGTGATTTTGGGAATATCGCCATAACTGGAGTTGGCCTGCGTCAAGCCGACGGTGATATGAGGTATGGCCGTATATAACCTGATGTTTTTACGCCCTGCCAGGTAAGGTTGTTTCTGACCGTCAAGACCCATCACTTCATTTTGTGAACCAGGATCCTGTGAATAGGTTTTATAATTATTATAGCCGTAAGCCAGTGCGAGGTAATAATACTGTTTGTGATTGACTAAGGCTTCTCCCGTGAAGGCATCCTGTGTCAACACGAAGGAGTGCGTGATCCCTTTATCGGCGCCATTGACCTCTTCGGTGGGCACGTTTCCGCCAATAGCCTGGTCATATGTATAATTAACCAGCTGAGCCACGCCATTTTTAATATCACACTGGAAGACCTGACGGGCCAGTGCCGGATCACGGATATCGGCCACGGAGACATCGGCATTCAACAATTGAAAAACCTGATAACCTTCAAACTTATAAGTTGAATCATAACGATGACCCGGAGGCAGGGTGTCGGGGCTTTTGATGTTCGGGTCAATTTCCACATAGGACTCATTAAAATTATTGCCTGCATCATTGGTCTTGCGGTTAGTGATGTAAAAGATCAATGTTTTATCATATTCCTTGATGGTCAGGTCAGGGGCATTAGGGCCGCTGACTACCTGGAAGCAATTATCGAACAGGGACTGGCACACATCATCCACCACGCGGAGCAGTTCCACCGAGGCCCAGGGACCTCCGGAAGCTGCGCGGGCCCAGGGAATACCTACGGTGATGTAATTGACGGCACCCGGTTCCAGACGGAACGGTCCCGCAGACTCCATGAAACGCCTGTCAAAAGGAACGTTATGGGCTGTCTCCTCGGTCCAGTAAACAGGGCCGTTAGGTGGATTGCCTTTGGTACCCCAGAAGCAAGGGTCGGAGTCACCGGGGAACATAAAATCACATTCAGGACCATAGGCTCCTGCTGTCCGATGTGCATTACCGCCATATTCCATCTTGGTGCCGTCTTTCCATATGCCTCTCAGAAAATTATAATACTGGGGCGCATAATCAGGGTCGGTCATATAATCGGCCACACCGGAATTGTTATGATAGACGAAGCGTCGCATGCCGAACCGTTCATTATCGACGATGCCGTCGCCGAAGTTGACGCCGTTGATGGCCATTTGATCGAGTGTATCGGGGCTTTTAACGATGGAGCAATCACCGGTGAATTTCGGATTGTCGCGGCCGTCGGGATCCATGTAAGGACCCTGGAAGAAGTCGACACCGACTGCAGGGGGCTGGGCTCCGTAAGCCCACACCTGGCCCGTGCCGTCGACAGCACGGCCGTTGTAACAATAACCCAATCCTCTGGAGACATCACAGCCCACATAGTCATCATGAGAATACCCAAGGTCGGGGTCAACCCACTGGCTGAAGTAAGTATCTCTCAGCACAAAGGTTGAACGGTTGATGATTTCATAGCTGTAAAAGGTCATGTTATTGACCACGTCGTTGGTTGAAAAACCGAAGGCCTGACCACGTATCTCCAGACCGATGGGATTACCTTCGGTTTCGGTATGCAGGTTACCTTTGTCATTGAAGACCCACCACAGGGTCATATCGCCTTTAATGACCTGGTCGGCGAGGATGCCGTTACCTTCCGGTGTGGGTATTTCGCTTTTGCACAGCGCATTGGATATATCATAGTAGGGATAGTCACCCTGGTAAGGATCATAGGTACCATCCTGGTCCCTGTCATAAAAAGGTGCCAGGTAATAGCTTTGATGTTTTGACACGTCACCGTGCGCCGGCCAGTCGAGAATCTCCGATGGAACGGTATAGTCAGGATAGTCACTTTTATTGTCCCACCAGGCCAGGAAATCATCGACCATTTTCCGTTTCATAGGGAACAATTTGTCATATTTGGCACATTCCTCAGGTGTAATGGACGCAGTTCCATCGACGGTCAGGGGTCCGGGCCAGTAATCATTGCCACCGCCAAAGTCAGGCCCCTGCCGGTATCTGAGAGCAGCCAGCTTAAGCTGATCGTTGATGTCAATGCCTCCGATCCACAGCGATGCGGAGAACATCGACATTTTACCTGATCCGCGCGGTATCTCGTAGTCGGCAACCTCAAAATTCCACCACATGTCTCCCCCTGTGTTGATCCGGGTTCTGATATTGTTGATATCGAGATACTTAAAGCCGGCACCCGGCAGACACCCGGCGGCGGTGGATTTCAACTGGGCCGCATGTTTATATTTTGACGGCACCGGTACCTTGTCGGCATAACTCAGCGTCGACATCATAAAGACTAAAAAGCAAATCAATACCAGATGACGGAATATGTTTTTCATTTTTGAAATGGTTTTTATTTTCAGGATCATGATTCTATTTAAAAATTAAAGCTCAGCCCGAAGCGTATCATACGCGGGATGCTGTAATTCCCCGGATTATCGAGAGCGATGCTGTACATATCCCTGTATGACTGGGGATCGAGCTGCTGGTTAATTTGCGTCTGCCATTCGGCGGCGGCAAGGTAACCGTCGTCATTGGGATTGCCCGTAGCGGCATAGACATTAAGGACATTCCTCGAATTCAGGAGGTTAAGGATCTGGAAATAAACATCGAGGTACGAGGTTTTGCTCTTTTCACCTTTACCCATGGTAATGCCGAACTCCCTGTCGACTCTCAGGTCAAGCCTGAACTGCCACGGAAGCCGTGAACCATTGAGCGATCCTTTGATAAGGCGGCCGCTGTTGGAGATCAGTGAGGGATAAATGGTCGACGATTTGGTATATGGTGTTCCGGAGCCGCCGAAAACGGTCAGATTGAAACCGGTATTCTCAAGCCAATAAATCGTTTTGGTTCTCTCTCCCTTATTTCTGGTTGTTACCGGTCCGTTGTAATCCTTACCTTCACCCCAGCGGTAGTCAAGAGATATGTTGATGGCATGGCGCCGGTCGATGTCGAGCGGGTTGAGCGTACGAAGATTGGGTTGTTTCGACTGAATAAGAGCCTGTTGCGTGGTCGCATTGGAGCCGGTGCCATCGGCAAACTGCAAGGTATAAGCCGCTCTGAGCCGGGCATTCAGGGTACGGCGAAGGTCATACTGGATAGTCAGACCCTTGATGGTACCAAAGTCGATGTTATTATAGGAATAATAGGTCTTAGGGTAAGCGCCCGTGAAACGGTAAAACTGTATCTGATCCCTCACTTCACGATAGAAAGCCGAAATATTGATGGCAGAAGAGGGACTGAGCACCTGCTGGAACCCTATCTCATAGTCGATGGTCTTTTCAGGCCTGAGGTTAGGATTATTAAAGGTCGGATTATTAATGATAGGCCAGAAGAGATACGACAGGGGAGTAATGAAATAATTGGATGTCGGACGCTGCGTCAAAATATCATAGTGGGCGAAAAATAAAGCTTCATCGGAAATAGGAAAAGAGAACGCGATCCTCGGCATCACATTGATTGCAGGTGTATAATCCTCAAAGGCGGCAGGAGAGACCTCCCGGTTATTTGGATTTACCAGGTAAGGTGAGATACCGTTACCGGCATCCAAAGATGTTTTCGGATCGGTGGGGTCAATGACTTCCACTCCCTGAGCATTATACCATGTGCTGCCGTTGCGGTAACCCATGATGACGGTCGGATTACTCACATTATCTACATACACCACATAATCCGGTCCCATATTGGAAGGTATCGGACCCAGATTGGTCACTTCTTTCACTGTTTTTGCCTCATATAAAAGATAGGGATCCTTCAGGACTTTCTGGTTGGCGTCAAAACGGTCTACGCGGACGCCTACATTGAAAATCAAATCTTTAAAGGAGAAAACATCCTGAACGTAGCCGGCCATGTAAATGGGTTCGTAGGCCCCGATCTCTCTGGTATAATTACCGTTAGCATCTTTCTTGGTAAAAAAGTCTTCAAATGACGGTTTGCTTTTCAGTTTGTTGCCATAAACGTCGTATCCGTAATATCCCACGAGATTATCACCGGTACTTATTCCTATCAATTCGTCGGGGCTGAACATATTCAAGTCCAAACCTCCGTTGATGTGGGTCAGATGATGGTTACCCTCGGCGTCGTAATAATATATCGCTTGGGTATTCGGGTCGTAGGAGTCGATGTCGATCCAGTCGGTACCATCGACAGGCAGGCCCATTTTCATTCTCAGATTTTTATCGAAGAAGAACTGTGTTGTCGGGTCATACTTCCTGTTGTAATTTATTGTATCCTGGAATACGCCGTCGAGATAAACCGGCAATGGATTGGAGAAGTCGAGTTCGCGGATGTGCCAGTTGGCTTCACCACGCATGAGTGACCACAATTCGACCGGGGCTATGCCCCAACTACTCGAGCTCCTCTGCTGATACTGCAACCCGAATTGAATGGCATGGTTGCCGATGTCGGCAGAACCCATAACATCGATTTCGATTTGTTCCGATTCACTTTTGCCATAACCCGTGAGCAGGGTCCCGGGCATGGTGAACAAACCATAAATGGTCTGCGGGCCGCGGCCATTGACCAATCCCCCTTCGCTTAGAATCATCTGGTCAAGGTTCTGTATCATAGGATGCAACTCATAATATTGTGACGTGTAATTGGCTAAGAGCGGGTTGATCTCCGACCTGGTAAAAGCATAAAGCGTATCCTGGAAATTATTCATCAAATGGGCGTACAGACCTGCAATAGAATCATATTCAAAGTCAGATGAATAGGATCGTGTTTTATAAGTGGTGAATTGTCCGATATAGCCATAATTAAAGAAATCACTTTTATGATGCGGATCATAATTACTGTTATTCACCCTGGTATAGTCGGCCTGGATGGTATAAAAGACGTTTTTTATCAGGGATGGCTCGGATTCGCTGGTGGGAAAACGCTGGGAAAATTTCGCGAAGACACGCCATGTGTTGCCTTTGGAGAAACCATTGTTGTCATAATTCGCCAGTGCACTGCCAAAATTAAAGTTATTGTTTTCAAAGTAATTAAGGTTTCCTCCGAACGACAGGCTCACATTGGGTCCTGTGGCAACGTCAAACTTTCCCGATACGTTTGTACTGAAATTTGATGTATTTATTGAGGATTTGATATGGACGAGGTCGTTTTTTGTCAGGAAGAGACTCTGGTAATAGGTTCCAAAACCGAGGCCTGTGGTGCGTAACGGTGAGGCTTCCAATTCAGCCAGTTTTTCGTCGTTCACCTTATAGAGACCGTTGGCAGCATGTGCGCCATCCTTGTTATATATGGCTTCGCCGGCGATAAAATAACCGAAGAGGGCGGGTTTGCTGGGATTTTTACTTTTTATCAGCGGGCCGTTAAGGTTAATACCGACACGGTTATAGCCATAGTAATCGAGGTATTCCGATGTCTGGACTTCGAGGCCCATGCCGAATTTTCTGGAGGGGCCCTTGGTGGTTACATTGATGATGCCGCCGGTGACATCACCATACTGTGCCGGTGTTCCCCCGAGAATGACGGACACCTGATCGATGGCGGCCTCAGGCAGTGGTGCCGAGCCGATGACGCGCATGCCGTCGACATATGTCACCGTATTGGAGGAGCGTTGACCGCGGATACTGCCCACTTCGCCGTCGCGGGAGAAAACACCTCCGACGGTGGTGGCCACAGCATCGGCACTACGCGAAGCCATTTTGGCGATCTCCTCGGAGGTGACTGTCTGACCTGTGGATGTCTGGTCTTTGCTGATGAGGGGTACCTTATAGTCAATAACTTCAAAAGTTTCAAGGGTGGTGGCCGTTACCTCCATCTTGATATCGAGGAAAGTTATTTTATCGGGTTTGATTAAAACACCCTTAATCTCGACGGGTTTATACCCCACATAGGTGGCCTTGACATCGTATTCCCCCGGATTGATGGGTTTAATGGTATAATTACCCTCAAAGTCGGATGATGTACCCCCTTTCTGGGCTCCTGCAACTTCGACGATAATGTTGCAGAAAGGTATAGGCTCCTGGGATTCCTTGTCAATGATCTGCCCTTTTAATGTCCCCGTCTGAGAATACACCAACAGGCTGGCAGTTAAAACTAATCCAACAGTAAGTAGTAAATTCTTTATCATAATCAGAGGTTTTATTTGAACGAAATTCTGCTTATCTGAAAAGCGGTAAAGTTAAGAATAAAAATAAATTTCAAACAAGTATTTTTGCTGCCGTAATTGAAAAAAAAACAGCAAGCCTTTAGTTTTCAAACTCTTTCATCAACCATCCTTGGGCCTGTTCCAACATGATCCAAATAACGGTCAGTTTGGTTTACCTGATATGAGCCTGTAAAAGTATGACAATTCCCTCGCAAATAAAAGGCTTAAACAGTTTTCGGTCGGGGCAGGTCAGTTTACGGCTTTCACAAATCATGAAAGAACAGGTCACAGGTGACTGATGATCTCGATGATCTGTTCACGTTTTCGACGCGACACAGGTATCTGTGATCCATCGCTCATCTGAATGAAGCCGCCGTCGTGTTTAAGGTATCCTTTGATGTATTTCGTGTTGACAAGGTGTGATTTATGAGGGCGGATAAAATCATGGCCCGAGAGTAAGGTCTCATTCTCTTTCAGAGTCCTGGACACCAGCAATGTCTTTCCGTCGGTGAAGAAGAACTTCGTATAATAGTTGTCTGACTCGCACCGCAGGATATGGTCCACTTCGACAACATGTATTTTATCGGCTGTTGAGAGGACAATTTTACGGGGCTTTTCAATGCCTGAACGTATGTTCTCAAGCAGGACCTGGATGTTGCGGTTTTTCTCTTTCGACAGTTTCTTTTTTTCGGCTTTTTCCACGGCAGCGACAAGTTCTTCGGGTATGACCGGTTTCAAAAGATAATCCAGGGCGCTGTATCTGATGGCTTGAATGGCATACTGGTCGAAAGCGGTGACAAAGATCACGTCGAAATCGATGTCGCCCGTTTCTTCGAGCAATTTGAAGCCGCTGCCGTCGGGCATTAGAATATCCAGGAAAATGATATCCGGATGGTATCTTCTGATGGCTGCCCGGCCGCTGTTCAGGCCGTCAGCCTCTGCCAGCACCTCTACCTGACGGCAATAGCGTGATAAAAGCTCGGCGAGGGCGTCACGCGAATTTTTCTCATCCTCGATAATGACGGCACGTAACATCAGTCGTGCATTTAAAAACCATGAAATTTAAGGATTATTTCCAAACTAATGACAAAAGCCTCTTTCTAATCATTATAAGCCATCAGCACCTCCACCCTGGTGCCGGAAGGTTGTCCCTTATCATCAGTCATATCCACGATATGAATAGAAAAATCCTCGTTGTTATTTTTATTCAGCACCTGCAGACGTTCCCTGGTGATCAACATACCTTTTGATTTCCTGTACAATCCTGATGCCTGTTGTATCTGACGCGCTTTTTCACGGCCGATGCCGTTGTCTTCGATGACCCACAGAATATGACGCCCCGTCAGGCTGAGCCGGATATTGATATGGCCTTTCTCTTCCTTGTGTAAAAGCCCGTGAATGATGGCGTTCTCGACATAGGGCTGGATGATCATCGGCGGGATTTCAATGAACTCCTCATCAATGGACTTATCCACGATGATGGCGTAACTGAACTTATTCTCAAAACGCAGGTTCTCTATTTCGAGATAGTAACGCAAAGCCTTCAGCTCCTCTTTGACCGAGATATAGGTTTCGGTTGAATTGGTCAATATCATGCGCATGAGCTGCGAAAATTTGCCCAGATAATTAACCGCTTTATCCGTATCATTTTTAAGTATAAAACTTTGTATGGAATTCAGTGTGTTGAAAATAAAGTGAGGATTCATCTGCAGGCGGAGAGCCTGTAATTCGGTATCATAAAGCTGTTTCTGGACGTCGAGCACCTTTTTCTCGGCTTCGTGCCGGCGCCGTAGGAGATTGATGCGTCGCCAGATGAGATACCACACCATGGTGATAAACAGGACGATCACCGGTATCCGGAACCACCATGTCTTATACCAGTGAGGCCGGATGAGTATGGTCAGGTCGGCACCTTCCTTATCCCAGACCCCGTCGTTGTTCGATCCAATGACCCTGAACAAATAGGTGCCTGCATTCACATTGGTATAGTCGGCATAACGTTTGTCGGCCATGACATTCGTCCATCCCTTATCGTAATTTTTAAGATAATAGCGGTACCTGTTCTTGTAAGGATTGGTATAATCCAGGGCCGAAAATCCGATGGTGAAAAAATTATCGTTGGCCGACAAAATGATGGTATCGCCGCTGTTCAGTTCACGCTCCACATTGTGGTTAAAGATGCGGAAGGAGGTGATGACCGTATGGGGCATGAGCTCATTGGTCTTGATCTCGGAAGGATTGAACAGGTTAAAGCCATTCATGCCTCCGAAATACATTTCACCGTCACTGTTTTCAAAATAGGCACCTATATTAAATTCGTTGCTTTGCAAAGCGTCCCTGACATCATAATGCACGAAGGAACCGTCGGCAGGATTGAAGCGTGAGATACCCCAGTTGGTGCTGAGCCAGAGATTGCCGGTTTTATCCTGCAGGATGCCATACACCACATTGTTTGACAGACCCTCCCGCTCGGTATATGCCCTGACCGACCGTGTGACGGGGTCGAAGCGTAACAGACCGCCACCCTTGGTGCCCAACCATAATATACCGGATGCATCCTCATGGATACAAAAAATCTCCCTGATGTATGAATCGTGGTCACTGCCTGAAAAGAACATGTACCGGAAGAAACGTTTCCCCTGAGGGTCCATCCTGTTAAGACCATTTGTCGTGCCTATCCAGATATTCCCGGTCCGGTCCTGACAGATGGTCCACACCTGGTTGTTGCTAAGGCTGGTGGTGTCGGAAGGATTATTTTTAAATACGGTGAAACGGTTCGTTGCAGGATTATAACGGTTCAGCCCTCCACGACCGGTACCAATCCATATCATGCCGTGATTGTCTTCATAAACACACAGGATGTCATTGCTGCTGATGCTGTTTTCATCCCTGGGATCATGACGGAAATGAAGAAACCGGCCCGTCCGGGGATCATACCTCTCAAGGCCGTCATTCAGGGTGCCTAACCACATATAACCATGGCGGTCGCCTCTCACCACCCTCAGGTGATTGCTTATCAATCCTGACGGGCGCCGGGGGTTGTGCAGAAGATACCTGAATTCACCCGTGTTACGTTCCATGATGTTCAATCCGCCGTCAGTCGCAACCCACAAAATTTTATTTTTATCTTCGTATATAGAGAGCACATAGTTACTGCTGAGTGAATGATAATCATTGGGGGTGTTCCTGTAAACGCTGAACTTGCTTGAATGGCGGTCGAATTTATTCACGCCGATAAATGTACCCACCCACACCGTACCTGAACGATCCTCCATCATGCTTAACACCCGGTTATTGCTCAGACTGCTGCTCACATCATTATTAAGTTCATAATGTGCCGTTTTCCCCTTCTGAGGGCTGCAGACATACAATCCGCCTCCGTCGGTACCTATCCACAGATTGTGCTGGCTGTCTTCAAGTATCTTGTTTACAGGAATGGTGTTGAGGTTAATGGTGCTGACAGCTCCCGGGAAATCCTTTTCAAAGAGTGATGTGGCAGGGTTCAGACGGCTCAGACCGGCATTGGTACCGACCAGGATGTATCCGTCGGATACTTTATAAACACACCTGACGAAATTATCCGGCAGACCGTTCTCATCGTCAGGAATGCTGAACAGTCGCGTCACTTGCGACATCCTGCGGTCGAATTTAATGAGGCCGATGCGTGTGGCTATCCAGAGGTAACCCCTGTCGTCAAAGCACAAATCATTGATGTTATTGCTCTTGAGAAGGGTATTGTCTAACGGATTGCAAAGGAAAGAGAGGAAAAGGCCTGTTTTTTTATCCAGACGGCTCAACCCGTTTTGTGTACCTATCCAGATATAGCCCTCTTCATCCTGGATCAGTGTGGTAACAAAATCATTGATGAGACTGGCCGAATCGGCCGGATCATGCCTGTACGACTTGAATTCATTTTGACGACGGTCATACCTGTTGAGTCCTTCATCGGTACCGATCCACAGGTAGCCTTCGTCATCTTCCAGCAGGCAATTGACTGTCTGTCCGCTGAGCTTGTTGTCTTTATCATAGATAATGAACCCGTATCCGTCATATTTATTCAGGCCGTCCCAGGTCCCGAACCAGATATATCCTTTCCGGTCCTGAAGGATGCATTGCACTGAATTTTGCGAAAGACCCTTTTCTATCTTGGTGTTTTCGGAGAGAATCCTGTCGAAACGGATGTTTTCAATATCCTGTGCAGAAACATGACGAAAACACATCACAGTGAAAAGAACGAGCCCCATCGCCGTGATCATACCATGCCATCCCATATCAGATAAATGCCTCTTCATGAGGATATGAACAAAATGAAATGATATCAAACGGTCACAAATTGCCGGAGGCTCTTTCTAACCGCAACCTTTGTAATTTTTCTCAAACATCCTCCGTTTCTTTGACTTATTTATTTTACGCGCGTGTTTCTGCAAAGCCTTCATGTTTTGTCTTGCCGTTTTCGATTGCAGCTTGTTATAACGTTTCTTCGATGCCTTATAGGCCCTGTAATCTGACTTTTCCTTCTGTCGTTGTTCCTTTCTTATCTTCTTAGTCAGATAACGGGGATTCTCATCTGAGATGGTCACCGTGCTGCCTGTAAAAGCCTTTCGTTGCGGTGACCTGAAAAGCCCGCAGGCACTGAGGGTCATGAGGCCAAAGATCAATGCCACGATCAGTTGCCATCGCAGGAATCCGTTTCGCATTCAATAAAAACTTTGTCCCGGAATATCATTCTAAAATTAATAAAATCCGGAATATTATATTAATAGTACCTTTGCCAAAGATTTTTCGATCATGATTAAGACCGTAACCACCCATTCCCGGCATCCGGTGTTACCCTCAGCTTTTCGTATAACGATCATTGCGGTCCTGTTCATATTTTCATGCAACAAAAACAGCGGTCCGGATATTCCACAGGCTTATGTGAACATATTCCTTTATCCCAATACAATCGATTATATTCCTGACGGTGGCTGGGTTTATGTCACCGCCGACCCACCCAGCCGGGGTATCATCGTTTACCGGCTTCTTCATGATGAGTTCAAAGCTTACGAACGTATCTGCACCTATGATCCTTACGGTTGCTGCACGACCTCTTCCACCACAGGCTGCTCCGTGCTGACCGTCGAGCCGTCGGGGCTGACGATCATCGACACATGCTGTGGCTCGCAATTCCTCATCACCGACGGCAGCCCCTTCTCAGGACCGGCACGCTATTCTCTCAAACAATATTTTACGGAATACGATGGTGAGTTGCTTCACATCTTTAATTGATTTAATTGATATCTTGAAGGAAAGCAAAAAAAATTACCCCTGCCGCATTCTCTCAAAATCCCACTCCCACCGTCATTCACTATCCTGTCAACATTTACACCTGCAAACCTGAAGACCTCCATAATACCCGATTCAATAACGGTAAAAATCCGGCTTATACGGTCCCTCGATCGGAAAACCGATATAATCAGCTTGTGCCCGCGTCATCGTGGTCAGCTTCACACCGAGCTGGTCCAGATGAAGACGTGCCACCTCCTCGTCCAATTCCTTGGGCAGACGGTAGACGTCGATGGGGTGATGCTTTTTCCATAGCTCGATCTGTGCCAGCACCTGGTTGGAGAAAGAGTTGCTCATCACGAAGGAAGGATGACCATGAGCACAACCCAGATTGACCAGCCGCCCCTCGGCAAGAAGATAAATGGCATGACCGTCGGGAAAAATGTATTTATCGACCTGGGGTTGTATATTTATTTTCCTGATTCCGGGATAATTGTTCAGTTGATCGACCTGTATCTCATTGTCAAAATGACCTATGTTGCACACGATAGTCTGGTCTTTCATGTGAAGCATATGGTCGAGGGTGATCACATCGCGGTTTCCTGTGGCTGTGACAAAAATATTACCTTCCGCCAGGGCATCTTCCACGGTGGTCACCTGGAATCCCTCCATGGCGGCCTGCAAAGCACATATGGGATCAATTTCGGTGACCAGGACACGGGCGCCATACGACCTCATCGATTGAGCCGAACCTTTGCCTACATCACCATAGCCACAAACCACCACCACCTTCCCGGCGATCATCACATCCGTGGCCCTTTTGATACCGTCGGCCAGCGACTCCCGGCAGCCATATAGGTTATCAAATTTCGACTTCGTCACCGAGTCGTTCACGTTAATAGCTGGTGCCAGCAATGTTCCGTTGGCCTTCATCTGATACAGGCGGTGTACGCCCGTCGTGGTCTCCTCCGACACGCCACCCACTCCTTCACCATGCGGTGCCACTTGGTGCTATCGAGGTTGTACAACGTCCTCAGCTGTTTCAATATGGCTTTTTCCTCGGCATTCTCAGGCTCTTTCTCCAGCAGTGACGGATCTTCTTCGGCGGCATAGCCTCTGTGCACCATGAGGGTGGCATCCCCCCCGTCATCAACGATCATTGTGGGCCCTTTGCCATCAGGGAAAGATAAAGCCTGTGACGTGCACCACCAATATTCTTCCAGTGATTCGCCTTTCCAGGCGAAGACAGGTACACCACCGGCAGCCAGAGCGGCAGCAGCCTGATCCTGTGTCGAAAAAATGTTGCAGCTGGACCATCTGACCTTGGCACCCAACTCCACCAACGTTTCCACAAGTACCGCCGTTTCAATGGTCATATGTAATGATCCCGAAATCCTGGCTCCCGTCAGGGGTTTATCTTTGGAATAACGTCTCCGTAAAGTCATCAGCCCGGGCATCTCCTTTTCAGCTATCTCTATTTCTTTCCGCCCCCATTCGGCCAGACCGATGTCCCTGACCTTATACTTCAATTTCTTTTCTACCTGAACATGTTCCATGGTATGCTGTTATTTATATCGATTATAAATTACTATCTTTGCGGCAGCAAAGGTAATTAAATAGGCTGAAAAGTAAAAAATTTCCAACTGCCAATCACGCGTTCGTCCGCCTGCGGCGGACTCCGCGGGGCAGGCTGCCAATTGCCAACTTGCATCAGGAATGAATGATCAAAATATAATCCGGCAACTCACCCACCGCATCCTCGTGCTGGACGGGGCCATGGGCACCATGATACAAAAGCAACATCTGAGCGAGGCCGATTTCCGTGGGGAACGCTTTGCCGGTCATCCGGCAGACCTGAATGGATGCAACGACCTTTTATGCCTGACCCAACCCGGCATCATCAGAGATATACACCGTCAATACCTTGAAGCCGGCGCCGACATCATCGAGACCAACACCTTCAATGCCAACTGCATCTCCATGGCCGATTACGGTTTGGAGGCTTATGTCAGTGAGATGAATACGGCGGCCGCGGCCATCGCAGTGGGGAAAGCGCGGGAGTATACGCTGAAGGATCCTTCCAAACCGCGCTTTGTGGCCGGATCGATGGGGCCGACAAATAAAATGACCTCCCTGTCGCCCGACGTCAATGATCCTGCTTACCGTGCCGTTACCTTTGACGATATGCGGGCGGCTTATGCCGAGCAGGCCGCGGCACTAATCGAAGGGGGCGTGGATCTTCTTCTTGTGGAGACCATATTCGATACGCTGAATGCCAAGGCGGCGCTGTTTGCAATCAATGAGGTGGCGCGTGAAAAACAAAGACATCTGCCGGTGATGGTCTCCGGTACCATCTCCGATGCGAGCGGAAGAACCCTCTCAGGCCAGACCGTCGAAGCCTTCCTGTATTCACTGTCACACATCGATCTTTTATCGATCGGCTTAAACTGTTCCCTGGGTGCGAAAGAGATGAGACCCTATCTCGAGACACTGTCACGCGAGGCTCCCTTTCCCGTAAGTGCCTATCCCAATGCCGGCCTGCCGAACCAGTTCGGCGACTATGACGAAACACCGGAGCATATGGCCGCGTATATGAAAGACTTCCTCGAAAACCACTTCGTCAATATCATCGGCGGATGTTGCGGGACCGGGCCGGAGCACATCAAAAAGCTGGCGGCCATGGCCCTGGACTATCCTGCCAGGAAAGTGCCTGCGGCAAACAGGACACTGCATCTCAGCGGACTGGAACCCCTGCTCATTTTCAAGGGGAGTAACTTCATCAACATAGGTGAACGGACTAATGTGAGCGGTTCAAAGAAATTCGCCCGGCTGATACGGGAAAAAAAATTCGAGGAAGCACTGTCCATTGCGCGGCAACAAGTGGAAAACGGCGCACAGATACTCGATATCAACATGGACGACGCCATGCTCGACGCCGAAAAAGAGATGGTGACCTTCTTAAATATGATAGCTTCGGAACCGGATATCGCAAGAGTGCCCCTGATGATCGACTCATCCAAGTGGAGTGTTATCGAGGCAGGATTGAAATGTTTGCAGGGCAAAGGCATCGTCAACTCCCTCAGCCTGAAGGACGGCGGGCAGCTCTTCAGGGAAAGGGCTGCCAGGGTCAGGGATTATGGTGCTGCGGCCATTGTCATGGCCTTCGACGAACAGGGTCAGGCCACGACGTTTGGACGGAAGATAACGGTATGTCGGCGGGCTTACGACATCCTGACAGGAGAGCTGGTTTTCCCGCCTCAGGACATTATTTTTGATCCTAACGTTCTCACGATAGCGACAGGCATTGACGAACATCTGAACTATGCCGTCGACTTCCTGAGGGCCGTAAGCTGGATCAAGGACAACCTGCCCTACGCCAAGGTTAGCGGCGGTATCAGCAACCTGTCGTTCGCCTTCCGCGGCAACGACACGGTCCGCGAGGCCATGCATGCCGCCTTCCTCTACCATGCCATACAGGCCGGCCTCGATATGGGCATCGTCAATGCCGGCAACCTGCCCGTTTACGATGAGATACCGCCGGATCTTTTTAAACTTGTGGAGGATGTGATCTTTAACCGCAGGAAAGATGCGACGGAAAGGCTGATCATCTTCGCCGAGAAAGTAAAGGAGAAGATAACGGGGCCGGAAGAACGGGATGAATGGCGCCACGGAACCGTCCAGGAAAGACTGAAACATGCCCTCATTAAGGGGATCATCGATTACATCGACGCCGATGTGGAGGAAGCCCGCGGGCATTATGCCAGGGCGCTGGAGATCATCGAAGGCCCGCTGATGGACGGCATGAATACCGTCGGCGACCTCTTCGGCTCAGGTAAAATGTTCCTGCCACAGGTGGTCAAAAGCGCCAGGGTCATGAAAAAAGCAGTGGCCGTTCTCACCCCTTACATCGAAGCGGAGAAAAAAAGTGGCGCGCGTCAGACCTCGGCAGGAAAGATACTTATGGCCACGGTGAAGGGTGACGTGCACGACATCGGCAAGAATATCGTCGGGGTAGTGCTGGGATGTAACAATTACGAGATCATCGACCTGGGGGTGATGGTGCCCTGCGACAGGATACTGCAGACAGCCCGGGAGGAAAAGGTCGACATGATCGGTCTCAGCGGTCTCATCACCCCGTCGCTGGATGAAATGGTGCATGTGGCGGAAGAGATGGAACGCCTGGGCTTCACCATCCCGTTGCTCATTGGGGGAGCCACCACATCCGAGATTCACACGGCGGTGAAGATCGGACCTCACTATTCGGGTCCTGTCATCCATGTCAGGGACGCCTCCAAAAGCGCCGGAGTGGCGGCGAGTCTGGTATCGGCAGAACAAAAAACGTCATTTACACAAAACATCCGTGACCGCTACGCCGCCCTGCGGCTGAAATATGAAGCCGGCCGCGCTGCCGACAGATACCTCACCCTGGAAGAAGCCAGAGCTAACAGGTTTAAGACGGTATGGCAGGAGACCCACGCTGTCCGTCCCTCTTTTGTGGGAAATCGGTCGTTTCCTGATTTTCCGCTGGATGAGCTGAGGAAATGCATCGACTGGACCTTCTTCTTCCATGCCTGGAAGCTGACAGGCAAATACCCCGCTATCTTTGACGATCCCGTGAAGGGTGATGAAGCTAAAAAATTGTATGATGACGCACAGGAGTTGCTCGACCGCATGATCCGTCAGAAAATGGTCACCGCCGGCGGCGTAGCCGGTTTCTATCCTGCCAATGCCGTGGGTGATGACGTGGAGATCTATGACGATGAAAAGAAAAAAAATGTTCTGACGGTCTTCCACTTTTTAAGAAGTCAGCAAGTGAAAGAAGATGGATCTCCCAACTTGTGTCTGGCCGATTTCATAGCGCCTAAGGGCACAGGGCTGGATGATTACATGGGTTTCTTCGCCGTCACTGCCGGGACAAACATTGAGCCCTGGGTCGATCATTTTAAGGAACAGGGCGATGACTACCGGAGTATCCTGCTGAAAGTCCTCGCCGACAGGCTGGCCGAGGCGTTTGCCGAGCGGCTTCATGAAATGGTGAGAAAAGAGCTGTGGGGTTATGCCGCCGGCGAAGAGCTGGATATAGCATCTCTGCTGAAAGAGGAGTACAGGGGCATACGTCCCGCTCCCGGCTATCCGGCCTGTCCCGAGCATTCCGAAAAACGCCTTATCTTTGACCTGTTGCAGGCCGAAGACAACGCCGGCATCTACCTCACGGGCAACTTTGCCATGTACCCCGGGGCTTCGGTATGCGGTTATTACTTTGCTCACCCGCAATCAAAGTACTTTAATGTGGGCAAAATAGCCCGGGACCAGGTTGAGGACTATGCCCGGCGGAAAGGAGTCAGCGTGGAGCAGGCTGAGAAATGGTTATCGTCAAATTTAAACTATTGAGTTATGAAGGTTACCGAACACCTGCAGAAGAACAACGGCGTGCAGGTCAGCTTTGAGATCATCCCGCCCGAACGTGGCGGCAGCTTCAAGGATATCACTGATATCGTGGAGAAACTGCAGACGTTCCGGCCGCCGTTCATCGACGTTACCAGCCATCCCGCCGAGGCCATTTACGAGGAAGATGATGACCATATCATCAAACGGAGGATACGGCGCAAACGACCCGGTACCATAGGCATCTCGGGAGTCATCCAGTACCGTTATAATATCGACACCGTCTTGCATCTCCTGTGCCGGGGCTTCACCAGGGAAGAAACGGAAGATGCCCTCATCGAGCTCAATTACCTTGGCATTCAAAATGTCTTCGCCCTCCGGGGTGATGAAATGAACTATAAGAAGAGCTACGGCAAGGAGAAAACGCTCAATGAATACGCCTCCGATCTCGTGGAGCAGATTCACAACCTGCGCCAGGGCAAATATCTTGAAGATATCCTCAATTCCCATCCCGTCGACTTCTGCATCGGCGTGGCCGGATATCCCGAAAAGCATTATGAAGCGCCTAACCTGAAGACCGACATCATGTACCTGAAAAAAAAGGTCGACGCCGGAGCCGACTATGTGGTGACACAGATGTTCTTCGACAACAGCTTGTATTATCATTTCGTCGAACTGTGCCGCCAGGCGGGCATCACCGTCCCCATACTGCCGGGTCTTAAGATCCTCAACAATGCCAAACAGCTGACTGCCATTCCCAGGAAATTCCATGTCAACTTTCCCGATGAGCTTGTCGACAGTCTGTTAAAAAATCCTGACAGGGCGAAAGAGATAGGCATTGAATGGGCTGTCGCCCAGTCACGCGACCTGATCCATCATGGTGTGCAGCATTTACATTACTATGTGATGAACGATGTCAACGCCATCAGCGAGGTGATCAATAATCTGCATCTTCAAAGAAATGCCGCCATTCAGATGACTGAAACCAAATAAATCCCATCCTTGCGTCCATTGCGCCTCCTTGGCGCCCATTGCGGTTAAATATTTTCAAATTACCGAAAAATCTTTCTACTTTAGCCGCGCTTAAAACTTCATTTATGAGACATTTATCCGAAACGATCATTTTATTTCTTGGTCTGTTGTTACCTGCCGTCCTGCAGGGACAAGACAAGCTTCTCACTCTGGAAGACATCAGCGGCATGAACCGCAACGTGTTTCCGGCCTATATGCAAAATCTCCAGTGGCGGGGTGAAAGCGACCTCTATGCCTGGGTCGACGGGTCATACCTCCTGTCGGGTAACGTGTCGAACAAAGTTCACGATACGGTCATGCGATTCGAAGAGATGATGAACAGAACACTCATCGCCGGCGGCGATACGTTGAAACGCTTCCCGGCAGTGACCTGGCTGGATACGCAAAGTTTTTACTACACATCTAAAGACAAAGTGTATACCTGCGATCTGAAAACAAGGGAAGTCAAGGCGGTCAATATATTTAATGATAAAGCGAACAACACCGACATCGAACCTCATACCTTCGCCGTCGCCTTCACCATCGATAATAATCTTTTCGTCGCTGAAAACGGCAAAGAAATGCAAATCACCAACGATGAGAACAAGGGCATCGTAAACGGCCAGGCGGTGGCTCGCAATGAATTTGCCATCGACAAAGGTACCTTCTGGTCACCGAAAGGCACATACCTGGCCTTTTACCGCAATGATGAATCTGGTGTCACCGATTACCCGCTGGTGGATATCGACGTGCGGCCCGCCACACCCAAGGATATCAAATATCCCATGACAGGCATGACCGGCCAGAATGTCACCGTCGGCATCTTCGACGTATACACCAAAGAAAAGATATTCCTTCAGACAGGTGAACCGTATGATCAATACCTGACCAACATCACCTGGAGCCCTGATGAGAAGTTCATCTACATCGCCGTCCTCAACCGTGACCAGAATCACCTGAAGCTGAACCAGTATAATGTTACAACCGGTGACTTTGTCAGGACGCTGTTCGAAGAGACCGATAAAGACTACGTAGAGCCTTTGCACGGTTTGTACTTCCTGCATAATAACCCCGGGCGTTTCTTGTGGTTCAGCCAACGCGACGGTCACAACCATCTGTATCTCTACGACACCGGAGGCACACTCATTAAACAGGTTACACAAGGGCCCTGGGATGTGCTGGAGCTCCTCGGAACCGATGCCTCGGACAAAAAGGTCTGGTATATTTCCAATGAAGAAAGGCCGGTGGAACAGCATATTTACTCCATTGACCTTAAAAACGGGCAGACTATGAAAATATCGTCGGTCAGCGGGGTGCATAATGCCCTGATGAGCCACGACGGCCGTTATGTTATCGATGCTTACAGCAGCCTGAGCAGCCACATCACCCGCGAATATGTGTTATCCGACGACAAGGGCAGGATAAGACAGACACTGCTTGAAAACAAGGATCCTCTCAAGGATTATAAGTTGGGTGAAACGACTATTTTCACCATCAAAGACGACCAGGGCGACGATCTGTACTGCCGTCTGATCAAGCCCGTCGATTTCGATCCTGCTAAAAAATATCCTCTGCTGGTGGATGTCTATGGCGGCCCGCACTCGCAACTGGTCACCGACTCATGGCTCGGTGCCGCCGGCCTGTTCCTCAATTACATGGCCGAGCATGGCTATGTGATTTTCACCCTTGATAACCGCGGCACGTCAAACAGGGGTATGGCTTTCGAGCAGGCCATTTTCAGACATCTCGGAGTAGTAGAGGCACAGGACCAGATGCGTGGTATCCGCTACCTGAAGACCCTCCCCTACATTGACACCACACGCATCGGCGTGACAGGATGGAGCTACGGAGGATTCATGACCATCGACATGATGCTGCGGTACCCCGACGTCTTCAGGGCTGGCTGCGGCGGCGGCCCCGTCACCGACTGGAAATATTACGAGGTGATGTACGGTGAACGGTACATGGATACCCCTCAGGATAATCCACAGGGCTATGAGGAAGCGTCACTTTTAAATAAGGCACAAAACCTGAAAGGGAAACTGCTGATCATCCACGGGACCATGGATCCCGTCGTCGTGTGGCAGAACAGCCTGATGTTCCTCAAACGCTGCATCGAAGCCGGTGTGCAGGTCGATTATTTTGTCTATCCCGACCAGGAGCACGGCATTGGCGGACACGACCGGCTGCATCTGAATACTAAGATGACACGATACTTTCTCGACAATCTTTGAATGGATTTGACGAGTTGGGATGTTCGTTTTTCCATGTTCGAAGTTTTAACATCGAACGTGGAAAATGGAAAACCGAAAATCGTCAAATCATTTTTTAATGAATTTCCCACTCACCACCTGCCCCTCAATCAACGAACCACCCCTCCTAGCCTCCCCTGAAGGGGAGCAATGAAGTAGCGAGGAAACGATGTAACGATGTAGCGATGTAACGAAGAAAAAGTTAAGTCCTTCGAATATCGTTACTTCGCTATTTTGCTTCCTCGTTACATTTTAATGAATTTCCCACTCACTGCCTGTCCTTCGATCAACGCCCCGGTCACCCCTCCTGGCCTCCCCTGAAGGGGAGCAATGAAGTAGCGAGGAAACGATGTATCGATGTAGCGAAGTAATAAGTAATGTCCTTCGAATATCGTTACTTCGCTACTTCGCTTCCTCGTTACATTTTAAGGAATTTCCCGCTCACTGCCTGCCCCTCGATCAAAGCTCTTACAATATACAATCCTGAAGGCAATGTCCGGACAGTTATCTCCGTTTCTTTTACCCCATCCGGCATAACCTCTGAATGCCATTTCTGTCCATAGATATCATAGATCTCAAGCGGGACATCACCTTTGTAACTGTACTTCCAGGTGGTCACATTGAGGTCTGAAGTATTTGAATGAGTTATCACTGCTCCGGGTAATTTCACTTGAATTCGATCGAAAGCCGGATTCGGGTTAATAGATAATTTTGGTGAATCTTCTGCTTTGGTCTCTTCCACTCCGACAATATCACAGTCTAAAGATATTGTGTCGGAGATAATGGGATGGTCACACAAACTGTCGTAAACGAATGGCTGGGTGTAAACAGAGTCATATTCAAGGTCTTTATTGAATTTAAAGGCATAGATATCCCAGTTATTGCCAAAATAGAAGCCACCCATGATTAGAAGTTTATTATCAAATGTTTGAATACTTCCCTGGAATGTGTTTTCTGCCTCTATCACATCCTTAATAAATTGAATATTACCTGAAGTATCTATTTTAGCAATACCTTCAATTATTTCTCCTCCCGGGAAACGCCACCCTGCTCCAACTGCTAAGGTTGAATCACCTAACCAACTGATAGTCGTTGCAATTCCCAAATCAGTATTATGAAATAAATCATAGTATGATATCTTATCCCCTGAAGGTGAGGTTTTTAAAAGTGTAGGCGAAGCACCAACATTACCCGTTCCTTCGGAGTGTCGTCCAACGGTATATATATTCCCATTTTTATCCTCAATAGACATAGCAGCATGACCAATAAAGGGATCTTCTACTCCCCATACCGTTGTCCATTTTTCATTACCGTCAAAGTCAGTTTTTATCAGCAGTGGCCTCATTGATTTTGCAGTTGTGTCCGGATAATCACGATAGAAACACCCTCCTGTAATTAAAATACTTGAATCGGATGTACATATTAAATCATAACCGTCCGCATCAGTTAAGTATGGATCTCCTTGCGCATATACTTTTTTCCATAGGAAATCACCTGCTTCATTAAAACACATTAACCATATACGTTCTCTGTATACATAACTAAAATACGTGAGAAGTGCGATATAATTCCCATTTGAAAGCTGCAAGATTGGACCGCCAAAATCCATATTATCAGGCAAATTCAAAATCTTACACCATTCCTTTTCCCCACATTCATTCAATTTCATAACAAAAGGATCACCATATGGATCGATTGTGCTTGTTGTACCCGAAAGGATATAACCATTATCTATTGTCTGTTTGATTGACTGGACAAATGTTCCGCTACCCCAATACCCAAATTTCTTATCCCAGAGTACTTCTCCATTGATATCTGTTTTAAAAATCCATCCATAGTTAGGATTATCTCCATGATTTATCTTTCCCGCATAGAAATATCCCTTGTCGTTTGTTTCGATCAGAGAATAAGCATAACAGTCTATATTATCACCATATATTCTGACCCAGTCTTGTGCCTGAATAATCAAGGGTGAGAATATTATTATGAAACTGTACAAATATTTCATATGAATTCTTTCTAAACCTCCCCTTTTTCAAGGGGAGGTTATTAATATTGAACTGCTTTTGG